>Ga0209930_1000529_pt1 | contig 89486 bp, 107 predicted proteins | sample ThiBiot_500_biof_2_FD_183948 | JGI IMG/M metagenome (GOLD analysis project Ga0209930, IMG submission 183948) | Wastewater bioreactor microbial communities from Cape Town, South Africa - Thiocy_cont_500_biof (SPAdes) | ecosystem: Engineered > Bioreactor > Thiocyanate-remediating >...
CATCGTATCAAGCAAGAAATCAACTAGTGACATCGTGTTATAAATCGTAGGTTTTTATTTTTCTCTCACGATAATAAAGGGAAAAAAAGTCAACATTAGTCATCAACGACAAAATACAAATTTTTGCTTGGGTTTTTTTTGTTTATTAAACTTCTTGTTCAAAGTTTGGGCTTTTTTTTATATACAAAATTTTGTCTTTTTGTTTTTAATCGACTAACATTCGAGGTGCGATATTCATTGACATCAATTCTTGAAAGAGCAGTTTACATGCGTACGGCATACGTATTTGAGATATTTGCGTCGTATTTGTACATCCTTTACAATTGTATGTTTTGTTTGATAGATCAGCAACAGCAAGTAAACCGCAGATGTTACAAACATGAACACGATACGGATCGGACACTTCGAAAAGACGTTCTTTGAGAAATTGCGCGGCACCATGAGATATTTGACAATCACGTTCCATCTCACCGAAACGTAGACCACCGTCACGTGATCGACCTTCCATCGGCTGTCGATTGAGAATTTGTACGGGACCACGAGCACGCGAATGAATCTTATCGTCGACCATATGCTTCAAACGTTGATAATACGTTGGACCCAAGAATATTTGACAATTCAATTTTCTACCCGTCATACCGTTGTACATAACTTCATTGCCACGCAATTGATAACCATATTCATGTAACATTTCAGACATATGTTTAACATTGACGTTATCATTGAACGGTGTAGCATCACCGATTTCACCTTTATTTGCAGCTACTTTACTTTGTAGACATTCGATTAAATGTCCAACTGTCATACGCGATGGAATAGCATGTGGATTGATGATTAAATCAGGTGTAATGCCTTCGGCAGTGAATGGCATATCCTAAAATTAAAAAGAAAATGTAACGTTACAAAGTACCGAATATAAGTACAAATGAAAATCTTATATGGGGCTATGTAAGGTAGATGTTTTCTTTCTGAGAATTCAGAAACGAAGATAAATAAATAAACGATTTAGTTCGCTTTCTTATTCTCAAATTTGTTTTGAATTATTTCGATGATGTATCCGAGAAAAGGTGACTAAGTCAATTAGGTAATTGCTTAGTGGTTGACAAGGATTTGAGATATTTTTCGAGAACAGCCATGATGAATTAAGTAGAAGAACTTAGTTCATCCATCTTCGTCTCGAATGTAGATTCGAACCCAAACAATCAATGTACAAGAACGATTCGTTTAGATTTATTTACCTCCATTCGATAGAGTATACCACATGTTCCTTTTTGTCCATGACGACTAGCAAATTTATCACCGATTTGAGGTACTTTAACAGTACGAACACGAATTTTAACGAATTTATAACCTTCATCATTGTTCGAAACAAGAACCTGAAAGATAGCATACAGATTTCAGTCTGTTTTCTCTTCGGATTTACTTGATCGACAATGCCAGTTTCACTGGATCGCATAAATACACTTGAATCTTTCTTCAAGAATTTCTTCGCTTTGCTATTCAACTAAAAGCCAAAAGACTATTCAAAATATAAATAATATTAAATGTCAAACTCACATCATCTTCTGCATCTGGCAGAGAAACTGTCTTTCCAATGAGTACATCATCACCACTGACACGAATGCCCGGTGAAATAATACCGTCATCATCTAATTTATCATAGATCGCATTACGCATGCCTGCACAAGTTGTTCGTTGTGGTTTTTCAATTGTTTCTTTATGTTGATCACCTTGTGAACTTTCAGATTCGCGATACGATCGCCAGAAAACCGAACGGAAAAATCCCCGATCAACTGAACTCCAATTGAGAATAATCGAATCTTCTTGATTATAACCTGTGTACGACGCAATCGCAACAATTGCGTTAATACCCGCAGGTAGTTCACGAAAACGTAAATATTCCATAGCTCGTGTAGCAGCCAACGGTTTCTGAGGATAGAAAAGAACGTGAGCTAATGTGTCCATTCGAATATGAAAATTTGTTATATAAACTCCCATGGCTTGTTTACCCATAGCCGATTGATAGGTATTACGAGGCGATTGATTGTGATCAGGAAATGGGACGATACTCGCGCAAACTCCTAAGATCATCGATGGATGAATTTCACAATGTGTGTAGGTCGAACAGTAAGCTGTTTCGCCTTTCGATTGAAGATCTTCGGGCACCATAGCAATCATACTTGTTTCTTCTTCGAGACAATCGATGAATTCGACGACACCTTCGGCAACGAGATTTTGCCAACCGAAATTCGACACTTCACGTTCTTTGAGTAGATCGACGTGTCGTTGTTTGAGTAACAATTTTTGTTTTTCAACGATCATCAACGGCCGACAGATTCGACCGGCATCACTATAGATTCGAATTTCTCGTTCGCGAATTTCTCGAACCATTGAAACTTCATTGACAATAATATCACATTGACGACGAAGACGTCGAAGTGTGTTCATCAATTGATCGGGATCACGATGAATACCTATCCAACAACCATTGACAAAGATTTTCGCCGCATTTCGAATACTTGATGGCGTGATTTCCTCTATTAAATCACAAAAACAATATTTTCTCTGTGTTTTACAAATGATTTACCCATATTTTCCATGGACCATTCTTCTAAAAACTCGAGAATCGGTTGCGGTTGTGAACCAACGGATATGTAGGCCATGAGAGCGAGATTCTTGACTAAGCCAACAGCATGTCCTTCGGGTGTTTCAGCCGGACAGATCATTCCCCAGAGAGTATTATGCAATTGTCGAGGTTTAGCTAATTTTCCATCACGACCAATCGGCGAATTGACTCGTCGTAAATGTGACAATGTCGATGCGTAAGTCAATCGATTCAAGACTTGACTAACACCAGCACGAGCTTGATGTGCTTTCTTTTGATCGCCCCAATTGCCTGTGGCCAATGAATATTTCAGACCTTGCGTGATTATATCCGGTCGAACGACCCAATGGCCAATATCACGATTTCGATTGATACTCTTCTGTCCAACAGCTGTTATATATTTAACTAACCGTTTGAAAAGACCACGGAAAAGGAATGATAACAATGGACCAGCTAAATCCAAACGTTTATTGCCAAGATGATCACGATCATCTAATTCTCGTCGACCTAATGCAGCTGACAACAAACGATTGACCATATAACCGAGAAAATAGACTTTTTTCGTTTCACAATGTTGTGTCACGCCAATATGTGGCAACATTTCTTTCTGAAGAATTTCTCGTGCATAACGAATACGTTTTTCACGTGCGACACCCGCATTACTGCCACGTGCACCAATAAAATCTAATGCCAATTTATCATCTTGAATAACAAACGCTTCGTCAAGTGATGGTTTGACTTTTTCCATCATTTCCATATCATCGAAATCGTAGATGATGTGTTCGAGCACATCCCGATCGGATACGTGACCAAGTGCACGAAAAACGATCATAATAGGAATTTCACGTTTGATATAAGGTAAAATACCGATAATCGGCTGACCAATTGCACTTTTCTTTCCACCTTGTGCACCTTTAGCCATGAGATTTACCCAAAGTGTACTCGTTGGTCGACTAGAATTTTCTAACACTGAACGAACTTCACATTTGTACGCATATTTCGAATCTTTCATTGAGAAAACATAAACTGTATTTGTTGCCATTTTTTCTTGAGCAATCAACACTTTTTCACTGCCATTAATGATAAAATAACCTCCTGGATCTAATGGACATTCGTTTAATTCTGTTAGATCACGATCTGTCATTTCAGCGAGGAGACAATACGCTGAACGTAACATAATCGGTATATCACCGATATGAACTTTTTCATGTTTGCTTTCTTTCGCTGATTCGCCGTCTCTTTGAATTGTTTTCTTCAAATCGACATATAACGGTGCGGCATACGTCAGATTTCTTAATCGAGCTTCATTTGGCCATAAATAGACTGTGCCATCATCGGATCGATGGATTGGTTTTGATAGATAAATCTGTTCGAATTTAATTATATATTTAGGTGGTGTTTCTTTGGCTGATGATGTGTATTGTGCTTGTGCTTGGAGTTCAATCGGTCGAGAATCTTCGACAATACGTTGAACTGACATTTGAATAAATTCATCGAACGAATCGAGCTGTTGTCGAACGAGACCTTTCTCATCGAAATATGATGATATAACTGTCCAACAAGCTTCTTGCCAGAGTTCAGTTGTAATATCTCCATCATCATCATTTTCAATTTCTGATTGATCATTATCGGCATACATAACACGAACTGACTGACTAGGACCTGCAAAACAATGAAATAACGAATGTTAAATCATGGTTGGACTTTATATGTCGACATGTTTGATCCACTCAGAAAATTTTCCTAAACTTACGAATCAAATAATTCGAGAAAAAAAATAAGAGGTTTTATTTTTCTCGAATTTACTATTGAATTATAATTTGATAAGAAATAGATGTCACTAGGAGAATTTAAGGTAAAATTCTCTACCAATGATAAAAATATGCTTGATTTCCTTTCCGTTTATGGAAAACATTAATCAGAAAAAAAAAGAAATATATTCGAATCTCCTTCTAATCGACAAATGATCTTCTCAAGACATCTAGCATCGTTTAATCGACAAACATTCGGTATGACGAAAATAAATAAATAGAATTAATCGATTCAATTTCGATTGTTTCAGGTGGGAAATTGAAACGACGATTAAAAAATATTTTCATTGTTTCTGTTCTTGGTATTGGTGGATTCTATGGATATCGAGCTTATCAAAATCATGTTTGGTATGCAGACATGTCCGATTCGGATAAAACTATTGGCACAAAGCCAAGATTGGTCGTTCTCGGAACGGGTGCATATTCATTTGAAGAAAGAATCGAGACAAAATTTGATTTGCTTTAGGTTGGGGCGCCGTTCCTCTTCTGAAACATATCGATACGAATAAATATGAGGTTATCTGTGTTTCACCACGAAATTATTTTCTTATGACACCATTATTACCATCGGTGAGCGTCGGAACAGTTGAAACACGAACAGTCATCGAATCGATCCGTTCATTGATCGGACCACGTGTGAAATATGTCGAAGCACATTGTGTCGATGTTGATCCGAAAACTAAAACGATTGTTTGCAATGGTGATGGCGGTCAGCCTGTATCACGAGGCGACGATATCAAAGCACTCGTTGTCGGATCAAAACGTGACCGAGGAGCTTCATCACGAATTATTAAAGATTCAGCACGAACTCGACCACAATTCGAAATGAAATATGACAAACTTGTCGTTGCAATTGGCTCGGATAATAATACGTTTAATACGCCCGGTGTTGAAGAACACGCACATTTTCTGAAGGAGGTTCTCGATGCACGACGAATCCGTTCGGCAATTAGTGATGCTTTCGAATCAGCTATGATTCCATCGCAAAGTGACGACGAACGAAAACGTCTTCTGCATTTTGTTATCGTCGGTGGCGGACCCACAGGCGTTGAATTTGCTGCTGAAGTAAAAAAAATGAATTTGAAAATTAGCCAAAAAAAAAACTCTCGTTCTTGTAGTTGGCTGATTTAGTTCGAGAAGATCTTCATCATTATTTTCCTCGTTTAGTTGCTTCCGACGTGAAAATAACATTAATCGAAGCACTTGATCATGTTTTATCCATGATGGTTCGTTTGTTTTCTTCTTATTCATACGATCGTATCTTTTGGTTTTGTCTAGGATAAACAAATCAGTGATTATACAGAAAAACATTTTCATCGTGAAAACATCGAAGTTTTAATAAATACATTTGTTAAAGAAGTTAAACAACGTGAAGTTGTCATTCAATTCAAAGGTTCAAAAGATTTAGTCTCAATTCCATGTGCTGTTGTTGTTTGGGCAACAGGAATCAAAGCTCGAGCATTTACCAATCGTGTTCGAGAACGTATTGGTTTGAATATTCAAAGCAATCGAATGGGTTTACTCACCGATCGATATCTTCGTGTGAAAGGTGTTGATGATGGGTCAATATTTGCAATTGGTGATTGTGCAACGATTGAACTAAAGAAAATTGTTGATCAATTGCCGAATCTATTCGAAGAAATTGATACGAACAAACGAGGAACTATTGATCTGCAACAATTTCGATCTTTAGTCGAAAATAAAATCAGTGAATATCCTCAATTGGAAGTGATTGCAAAGCAAATCGAAAAAACATTCGACGAAGCTGATAAAACGAAATCAGGGTTGCTGAAATTGACTGACGTTCGATTGGCATTGGAAAAAGCCGATCAAAAACTTCGTGCTCTACCAGCAACGGCACAAGTTGCATCACAAGAAGGTCGTTACATTGCTAAATTGCTCAATAAATTACCCGATGTTAATGCTGTTGATTTTCAACAATTTCATCTCGATAAATTTGGATACAAACATATGGGCTCATTGGCATATGTTGGCGGCGATTCAGCCGTTCTTGATTTTACCGGAACGAAGCCGATTTTAGATCTTTTCAATTTGAAACCACTCTCAGGACGTGGTGCTGCTTATCTGTGGAAATCATTTTATTTTACTGAAATGTTTACAGGCCGTACCAAGACATTATTAGCATTCGATTGGATTCGTACACATATGTACGGACGAGACATTAGTAGATATTAATCTAGTCATGTAGAATAAAACCTTTTACTTTTCCTTTAGTACTTTTTTTTTAATATTCTAAAATAATCAAGCGTAATAATATTATTTGTAGATATGGATTTGAGTATTGTTAATAATGATTATTATCTATCGGGTATGGCCGCACTTATCGGTGATATCGATAGTAAGATAGATATGTTGTTGATTGTTTGTGTACATGTGATACAGATTTTCCTAGAACAGCTAATGGTTATGCTACGAGATGGTCGAACACTAATTGCATATTTACGAAGTCTTGATCAATTTGGTATTCTCCTAAACAAACTGTAAACATTTTGACAAATGACATCTTTAGGAAATTTGGTACTTCATCAAGCATTCGAACGTATCTGTGTTGGTCGACAGTATGCCGATATACCTCGTGGTTTATTTGTTATTCGCGGTGAAAATGTTCTATTTATTGGTGAATTAGATTTTCATCAGCCCATGCGTGCGCCTATGATTGAAGTTTCAATTGAAGAAATACTTAAATTACAAAAAGAAGATCTAGAAAAGAAAGAACGAATTGAAAAACTTCGACAGAAAGCCATGCTCGAGCACGGTCTTATAGACGAAGGCAATCCGATTGAAGAACATTATTGAAAAAGAAAATAGGATCTGTTTGTTTTTTGTTCATCACATCCGTTGATTATCAGCGCAGATAGACGAGAGAGAGAAAAGAAAAAATTATTTTGTTGTTGTTATTTTTTTTTAAGATATGGACGGAACGAATGATACACCTTATGCCATGGATTATTCTGAATCCATGGCATTTTTTAATAGTTCATATAATCAAACAAGTACGCAATCAATAACTGCAACAGAATTTGATAGTGCTCAAGAATTACTTTGGGCAGGAACTAATGAGGTAAAACGATTATTCTCGTTTTCCGAAGACGATCTTTTTTTTGTTTGTTTTGAATAAAAAAAGGGACGCGTAGCGTCATTTTATGGTTGTGAACTTCGTAAATATACCGGTTTTCGTGTGTCGACAACTTCAGATGTTCGAAGTATATTATCAATCACTGAAGGACCTTTGATTCTCACATCGGATTCACTTTCATTATACACTCGACAAGGTTTGAATATATTCAATCATCGGTATGCTAAAAAAATCGAATTTCAAAAAAGAAAAAACATTTAACTTCTTCTTTTTCTCAGAGCACCCTATATCGATAATATGCAGTGTATGCTCATGCCTAAATCGCATAAACAGAAAAAAATCTATCTCGGTGGTTACAATGGACAATTATGTGAAATGGATTTTGATAAGAAAACTTTACTTCGACAAGTAGATAAAAATCTGTCAAGAATATGAATTTCGATTCTGATTTGATTGACTTTTTTCCCCAAGGTTTCACTTGATGAAGGAGATTGTATTCTATTAAAATATTGTACAAGAAATTTCATCGCTACAGGTGCAACGAACGGTGTCGTGAATCTACGTGATCCGAATTCTCTTCAAGTCATACAACGATTCACACCACATCATGGTAGTCTATCGGATTTAGATATTAATAATATGTATTTAGTTACTTGTGGTTTTACTCGAAAGTAAAACACTCGAATTGACTTTTTTTGTTTCTGCATCGAATATCTTAGGATGGATCATATGAATCTTGATCGATTTCTTGTTGTCTATGATCTACGTAACATGCAGCAATTAGCACCTGTGCCCGTGTTTATCGATCCATGTTTTCTGCATTATCATACAATGACAAGCACGTCAGTCATGGTCGCATCACAAGTAGAGAAAATTGATTTTCAAAAAAAACACGAAAAATAATCTTCTTTGTTTTTCAGCAAGGACATCATACGCAAGTTGATTTAACAGGAGGTTTAACTCAAAGCTATTCGCCTATTATTAATCTAACAACAAGTCCTGCGGGTATTATAACGACATTTAGTGTATCGACAAGTATGCATTGTACAGCATTTGGACATTCGACTGGTAAGAAAACAAAAGAAAAGCTTTCAAATCGATGTTTGATTTCGATTTAGGAACAATTCATTTATTGTACAAAAATGATCCACAATGTTGTTTTAATTATCAATCTGTTGAAACACAATTTGCTAGTCCAGTAAGAAAAAAAAAGAAAACATTTTCTTTCGAATTCTTGGAAATTTTCTCTAGCCTGTCGATCCTAAAGTCGGTGATCTCAATGATCCAATGAGTTCAATATCAAGTGTACCAATTCCAATAACACCTTTGAAACCCTTGTCAGATATGCCCAAACAATGGACGAAACCTGTAGCTCGGTAAAATTTCAAAATCGAAAAAATCCTATTTTAATTTTTATTTTATTATTAGACCAACACCGAAAATTCCCAAAGATTTTCTCGATAATGTTCGTGTTTTTCAAGGTTTAGCATGCGTTAAAAATCCATCGACACGTCGTGCTAATCAATGGCCTTATCCGCCCGATTCGGACACATTAGCACCACGGGAACAAATTAAATTCTTGCCCGATGAAGACGAAGAAACAACAGCAGCAGCAACAACAGCTGCAACTGAAGAAAATGAAAACGAACCAGCAAATCTCAATCTCGAAACACTTTCAATTGATCAAGAACCAACAGTTTCACCAACAACATCATAGAAATGCTTAATACTTCTTCTTTTTTTAAATATATATATATATATTGTTCATTCCATGTATTTTCTTTCTCTTTAATAAAATTGATAGTTCATCCATCTACAATCTCTCTAGAGGTCGGGAGGAAAGCAAAATGGTATATATCTTTTGTATATAAAATCATCATAAGGAAAGAGAGAAACAACATTTGATTCATAGCATTCGAAAATATGGTTTGCGACAATTGTATGTATTGCGTATTTAATTGTGAAATTAAGTTAATTCTTTGATTTTGTTTCGAAGGTCAAAAAAAAGTCGGCAAAGTTGCAACACAAGAAGTTTGGAAAGGTTTGTCGAGAGATTTTTGATTGATAGAAATTGATGAGTTTCGATTTCGTAGCTGGCTCGCGAAATACTGTTGCTGGTGGAGGTAAAAAACTCGGCGAAAATAAATTATTAGCTGCGAAATCATCTCGATACAATCCGTATACAACGAAATTTTCGAAATGTAAAGTCTGTAAATCGACAATTCATCAAACGGGAAGTACCTATTGCCAAGGTTGTGCTTATAAATTAGGCATTTGTTCAATGTGTGGAATAAAAATTTTAGAAACAAAAAATTATCGTCAATCATCTGTTTGAAGAAGAAGAAAAAAATAAACGTTTTTGTTTGTTCATATTAAAAAATAAATCGTCTCGCTTCAGATTTTGAAATATGTCCGATGAAATAGCGAAAGCTCAATCGGCACAGCCAACTGAAGATACAATCTTCGGTAAAATTGCACGAAAAGAAATACCGGTTGAATTCCTTCATGAAGATGATCAATGTGTGGCTTTTCATGATGTTAGTAAACAAGCACCAACACATTTCTTAGTGATTCCGAAAGAACCGATAGTACAATTGTCGAAAGTGACAGCATCACAAGAACAAGTAGGAGATTTCAAAGCAGAGAGAACGAGATGATCGATTGAGTTTTCTTGTAGTTACTCGGTCATTTATTAGTTGTTGCTGCTCAAGTTGCAAAAAAAGTTGGATTAGATGAAGATGGTTATCGTTTAGTGATTAACAACGGTCGACATGGTGGTCAAAGTGTTTATCATCTTCATTTACATGTCCTTGGCGGACGACAACTTCAATGGCCTCCTGGCTAATGTTTTTTTTCTTTTTTAAATTTATTGCAAAATAAAGAAAAAAAAAAGACTTTCGTTTCTTTTTTACATCCATCCTATGGGATAATTTCGTCGTTTATTTTCTTTCTTCAACCATTTATACAACGGTTGAAAATAGTCAAGCATAGCTTGAGGATCGAGATGATTTTCTCCAGTTAAACGTTCTAAAATATCTTGCCACGATTTCGAATTACCCATGGCTAACATTTGTTTAAAACGTTTGCCAACATATTTATTGCCATAGATATCACACATATGTAATCGTTCGTCATCGCCTTGTAAACGACATAGAGCACGATAGAATTGGAATTGTAGAATATGAGCAATGAAATATCGAAAGTAAGGTGTATTCGATGCGACATGATATTTTGCTCCGGGATCGAAATTAATTGGGTCATGTCGTTCGACGGGTGGGTCAATACCTCCGTATTGCTTTCGTAATGACCACCATTTAGCATTTAATTCAGTTTCATGATCGATTTGATCACGAAAGAGAAGGAAACGATATTTATCAAGAGTATAACCGAATGGTATGAAGGCAACTTTTTGTAGAGCTATTCGAAATAGATAATTGATTTCATATTCGTCATTGATATCGTTTTCATCGAGAAAACCTAATTTGACTAAATGTGTTGGAGATACTAAAGAAAAAGTCAAATTGAATATGTTTTTTTTTGTTTCAAAATTAGAAATCAATTCTCACTAGCAAACATTCCAATTGTATCACCAATGGCTTCATGAAAAGCTGGACTAGCTCCTGATCGATAGAGAATCGGCTGATGTTTTTCATAGGCCATGTAATATTCGACATGTCCAAGTTCATGATGAATTGTATAGAAATATTGATCATTTATTTGCGTACAGATTTTCACACGATAATCATCGGTATATGCCATATTTGCTGCCGAAGGTTGACAAACAACGGCACGATCTTTCGGTTGTTTAAATAAACTTTTCGACCAAAATTTCGATGTCATTGGATAGAGACCAATTGACGTAAAAAAATCCTCGCCAAGTTTATAGAATTCATGAATGGAAATGTCTGCTTCGAGTAGCACCGTTGTAATATTGACAAGTGGTGAATCGGGATAGGGCATGAGATCATCGAATCGAGTTTGCCATTGTTGAGCCCACATATTGCCGAGAATATGTGCAGGAATAGGACCGTTGCAATCAAATCGATTTTTATACAACTCACATAATCGTCCTCGAACATAAGCATGCAATTGTTTATATAATGGCATGATTTTCTCGCGAATATCTTCGATAATCGATTCGAACTGAGTTGCATTACCCATATCATACGCTTTTACCCATGATTCCTAAATATACATATACGTATATAGAAAAAAAAAAGTGGATTTTCTTTCAATAACATACGGACACATCTTTTCGTCCACTATCACGAGCATTTTTATTAATTAAATCAATGAATTTAAGATACGACGGCCGAATAGCATTTCCACAATTATCATGCCAACCTTTCCATGCCCAGAGTAAACGATCATAATCTTTTTCGACTTGCATTAAATTTTCCAAATAAGGTGTTAGCAAATAACATTTGTCCGGATTATTAGGTTCGCAAACTTTCGTTGTCGAATAAATTCGTAATAGTTTAGCTTGTAAATCTGAACCTTCTTTAGCTGTCTCATCATCATCATCGTCGTCATCGCCACCGCCGCCTGAACCCAGCCGATGGAATATACGACGAAGATCTTTGTCGTCTGAATCTTGCATGTATTGATTGAAATGTTTAAGTATCGGTTGAGTTAAACGAATAAATTGAAGAAAAACGAGAGATTGATTCGTTTGAATTTGTTGATTATATGCACTGATGTTTGTTTCATAGTTCCAATTGAGAAGAGCTGAAACCTAAGAAAAACAAATTGTTCGGAATTGTACGTAATTGAATTTTTGTTTTTCTTACTTGTTGATATCGTCGACGAACTCGACTATACCAATTCAACCATTGAAATGCTTGTTTCTCATTGGAATAATCAGTAACTTTTGGCATTTGTTGAATAGCGTTCTCGTTGATTTGATTCCAAATTTCAACATCAACTTCTTCGTCGAGGAATTTTTTCTTAAGAATTTCAAGAAATTGGTCATAACTACTCGATGTCGAACTCGAAATTATCGACAAAAATACAACGAAACAGCAAAAAATCTTCATCGTCTAGAAAATAAAAATAAATATGCAATCAGACTGACGACCAATCATTGGTTATATATTATTTATTCGAGCATAATACTTCGCATGTAATATTTTGTACATAGACTCGCGATACAAACGAATAGAAAAGAAAAATCTCTGCGTGCGTAGGCGTTTATGATGAAGGTTGTTCTCTTTCTTTCGCGTATTGAATAATCGTCAAGCAAAATGGTGGCTATTTTTATTTAGCAAATAAAAAAAATGAATACAGCAAAAAAAAAACAACGTTAATGCTTTGATTAATAATTCGAAATTGAGGGACATGTTGCTTTGGTTGATATGATTGGTTATGACTTGAATAGAAAAAACGATAATATTTGATTGAGCAAATAAACAAAAACGAAAAAAATACCTGTTTTTCCATTTGTAATTGTTGAATTGTTTTCGGCGGTTGTACTGGAGGAAAGAAGGAGTCTTTCGTTGGTCGAGGTGCTGCCGTTCCCGATGATAAATTATCGAGAAAGTCGAAATCTGAAAATGGATTTGTTGATGATGGTGGAGAAACAGGCGACAGCGATCTTGGCGCCTGAGAATTTTGTTGTGGTTGAAGTGGTTGTGTTGTTGGCGGTGGTGGTGGTGGTGCCATTCGAGGTGGATGGGTTGCTGTTTGTGTTTGAGGAGTAGAATTGAAATTGTTAAGCAAAGTATTGGTATCTGGTAGTGGCGGTGGTAGCGTTGTTTGAGTTAATTCTAGGTCTCCGAATAGATCAGCTAATGGCTAAAGAAAACGGTTTCAGTTTTGAGAGAGGGAGGAGAAGAACAAAAAAGTTTTACATCAACAGGTTTTGATACTGGTGGTGGAATGACAGGCAATGGTTCAACATTTAAATCCCATAGATTATCATTTGTTGTAGTTGTTGATGGTGGTGGTGGTGGTGGTGATGGTGTTGTAATAACGGGTGTTGAAGTGGCAGGAGTTGATCCCCAAAAATCATCAATGAGCGATGGCTAAAATGCCGCAAAATTGAATTAAAATAAATGAAACAATGAAGAAACAAAACTACCGTTGTTGTTGCTGTTGTTGGTGCTGGCGATGATGCAGATTGTTCAACAGCATTCGTTGACGATTCCTGTTAAGAAAGATTGTATGTTCTTTTTTTGTCTATTTAGCGAACTATTTACTTGTGTTGGTGTTGAAGTTGGATTCGATGTTCCTTTCGATTTTTCAGCATTTGTAAATTGTTCAAAAGCAACTTCAAAAAGTTCTTTCAATGCAAGTACACTAGCTGCAGCTGCTCGTTCAGTTTTAACCGCCCAAAATTGATGTCGATCATCAGTTGTATTAAAAATATATCCAAATGCTCGTGTATCACGTGGATCAATAACAACGAATGATATTCGTTCGATAGCATGCGAAACAACTTGTGCTTTCGTTGTATCATCAATAATATTGACTGCATTCATCGTTAAATTCAATTGAACACGTTGTTTATGTTCGCCACGTGCTTTAACAACGGCTTTTAATTTAAACATTGCATCCAAACAGATTTTTTCATCTCGATCAACAAGTAAATCTTCCATGCCGATTAATTTGCCTTTGAATGATAGACCGTCGCCTTCGAATTTTTTTGCATTCAAATTGCTGGGCGATGGTGGTGTCGTAGGTTCTGACATTTTTGTGTAACTTGTAACGGATGCTAGTCGAAGACAAAAGTGAAATGTTAAGTTGAGTCAAGTGGATAATGATAAGAACAGTGTCGCATTTTTATTCTCTCATTCGAAGATATTTGAGAAGAAAAAAAAAAGTAAATAATGAATTTTGAAAAAGTACTTTTGTTGCAAGAAAAGAAAAGAACAAAGATAACCGTTTTTTTTTAAATAAATAATTAAAACTATTATCTAATTTCGATATTCTTCTTCAAATAAATAGGTGAATTTTTAATTTATCTACTTACAAATAGCGGTTGTCGAAAGGCGCATTGCTTTACTTTCAAAAAAGAAATCGAATGATTCCTTCCTTCCCTTTCTCTTTCTATTCGATAATCATTGATTTGTATGATTAGATAAGACAATTTCTTCTATTCACGTTTCAAATTTCTTTTCTAATTAAACAACAAATATACAGTATATATACACAACATTAACAAACAAAATATAGTACAAAAAATGTTCATCAATAGATTCCTTTTGAATTTCGCCATTTATACTTATATCCAAGTCCATTTTCGATGATAATCGTTGAACATGGTGTCAGTGAATTAATTAATTGAAATTGTTCGATATTTGATGAATTATTTTGATCGGTTGTTGATTCATCTTCTTCGTAGATATTTTGATGTTGAAAACAAATAGAGAAATTCCGTTTACATTTATTTAAAAATCGTCGTAGATCACGACGAAATTTCGAACCAAATGCAATGTAAATATAGAAATTCATTGCAAACGAAATATGATAAATTAAATGAAAATAATATTCTAATTGTTTAAGAAATTTCGTTGGCATACGATTTTGAACGAAAATTAAACGCCATGTATGTATACATGCATATGGTGCACATATGATTAAATACGATGTTGAAACAGTTAATAATAATTTCGTCATTTTTCTCGATGCATTTCGTCGTGTTAATTCACGAATCGTATTTAATTGCGAATGATTTTGAAAAAGAAGAACATGTTGTGTTTGTTTCATGCGTTTAAGTGTTATTAATATAATTGTATTCATTGTTATAATACAAATATATGGCACAAGAAAAACAATAATACAATCGATAATATCCATTAATTCATTGATCCAACGTGTTTCATCTTTTGAATAACAAAAACCTCGAACAATACCAACAAAAAACGGAATGTACGAATAGATCAAACACGCGATGAAAACAATAATTAATGCTAAACATTTCGAACGATACCATGATAGAACATGGGAAACACGAAATGGTCGTATGACGGCACATAATCGTTGAGCAGTAAATGCGATTGTATAATACGCATTAATAAAATTACAAACGTATGTTAAATATAATGTTAACTGACAAATACCAGATCGATGAAGAATATTTATATAATTTGATAACCATAAACAAAATAAAATTGACAAATAAATCGTATCGGAAATAGCCATATAGAATAGAAATGGATAGACAGACATGTTCGTGCCAATGGCTGAACGTAGTGCACGTTGACCGAATATAATTATAACAAAACCATTACCAATAAAACCGATAATAACTAATAGTAATAGATAGATATTTTTGAAGAAAAATTCTAATAAATCCATCAGTTGTACTGATGGTAAGAATGTTTGAGTAGAAGTTATATTCAGATGAGTTAGATTTGTCCTTTCCATGATTGACATAGTAGAAATCTGTAAAGCAGGAAAAAAAGAACTAATTTTCACGTCTAGCAATTTTTGATATTTTCTAGCATTAATTGAGCCAACGATTCTCCTGTCTTTTCTTTCAATTATTCTACATCGCTAGCTACTTTTTCTTTTCTACTTCATTAAAAAAAAAATAAGCGAGAATATGACGCGTTAGCATTTCAAATAGTATTCATTATTGATGTCAAAATCGTATTCAAGCTATTTTATGAGCCACTTAAGAGCTATAGTATTTGTCCTGAAAAATGAGGTCAAAAGACCGGAATTTTTAAGGACGAAACATAGCTAAAACAGAATGTTAGGTATGAAGTTGTTTTTTTTATTAAAGCGCTTGATTATATCATAGATATTTTCCGTCTCGAAAAAATCTTAATTGTGGATGACGCACAGTGATATTCTGTAATTAAGGAAGATCCTACGTGACTGACTTGGAATTAGCAATATTCAACAAAAAATAATAAAACAACTATGTAATGTTTTGAAAAGACGATTCGAGAAATTACCGTTATATCCTGAATAACCTATACTTTAATGTCAAATATTTTTACTCAATATTCCTATCATGATATGCACTTTTTTTTAGAAACGACGAAGAAAAAACAAATAGCTGAGAATATTAATTCAATGGCATACAACGGTCTAGCTCAATAGAATCTGTTTTTTTTCTATTTCATAGGAAACTGAAACAATGAGTCACGTCATATGTTCGTGGTTATTGTCTCTTAAAGAAAAGAAATATGTTATTTATTCAAATAAAGCAGACTCACTTATATATCGTATCAAATTAGTTTTATTCTTTGAAATATTGCTTTTATGATGTATTAATAAATAACAGTATGATTATTGAGTGCACAGGACACAGATGAATCTCCTACCCGTTTATTGCATGTATGAATAATAATAATAAACGGAGTGTATAGTGCTGTAAATTGTAAATATTGTTTTCATAAGTACAAAAAGAACGAGTTAGCACGCCATTTAAGATATTATTAGGGTTTCTATTTATGAGAACGAAAGCAAATTAATCGAATTGAGAAACAAAGAAAGAACCTGGCGAAAATTATAAGCGTATAAATGTTAATTTAATTAAATATGCTTTTGTGGCGTTGTTTTAAATATATATATATATATATAGATATAAGACAGAGAGAGACAAAAAAAACTTGATAAGCATCGCAATTTAAATTATGTTTTATTAATTGAATCGCTAGAATCAGAGATTATTCGACATAAAATTTCGAATAAAAAAAAGAAAAATCAAAAGAAAAATGTTTATATTGTTCTATCGAGTTTCAGTGTAACTCTATGCCAAGCATTATTCATTAAACCTCGGATATTCCATATGCCAAGCGGTGTATCTGGTTGACTATTGGAATGTGTATCCATAGCACGACAGACGATTTCAAACGGTTGCGAAGGTAATTTATTCAATGGAATACGATAGGTCCAAAGTGTCCATGCCCAAGCACGCATATACGGTTGTTTAATCTGTTCGAGTTCAGTATCAAGCCAAGTTTTTCTAAAACAACAAAAAACAGCACGGTTTCAAAGATGACATATAAGTTAATTTTTCTCTCAAACATGTGTTTGCATAATTCAAGAAACTAAATTTATACTAACGCACCCTTGATCAAGACTGATCTGGACATTTTGTATTTGTCTACCGCCTCCACTGAGTGCGTAACCTTTCACAGTAAGTTGATCATCGTTTGGATCAGGTTTAACCGAAAGAATTTTAATTTTATTTCCATCTTGATCAGATGACGGCAAACAGATAGCCGATTGAACATTGAAATCTTGAATCGAAGGTAAACGATCATAATCAACTTGTTGCGGTTGTTTGACATTCGGTGAAAGTATTTTATAATCAGCTTTTTGCCAATGTGTATCGGCTTCATCATCGGAAATAATTATTCGACTAACCCATTTGACACTACGTGCACCAATGACACCGGGCACAACTACGCGTATTGGATAACCATGATCACTGGTTAAAGTTTCATCATTCATTTCATAAGCAAGTAGAACATCATCACTAAGAGCTTTTACCATTGGAATTGATGCGCCATAACATCTAGATAAAGGCAAAAATAATCAAAGAGCAAAGTAATTCAATCTACCGATTCGAAGAATCACAATCAAGCCCAAAAAATTGCACATGTGCGCCTTGTTTATCGAGGCCAAACGATTCCAAAACATCTCGTAAACGAACACCGGTCCATTTCGCATTTCCAACTGCTCCAACATACCATGGCGTACCTTGTACATTGCCTTGATATTCGCTATTCATTGCATTTCTTCGATTACCAGCACATTGTACAGCTGAAACAACTGTATACGATGGATAGTTATCTTTTAGATCATCATAAGAAAGACTAATCGATTTCGATGATGATGGACTTTGAAGTTCTAATTTATACTCGTTGATATTTACAACGGGTACGTGCATATGATTTCTTATGTAGAATTGATCGATCGGTGTGAGAAATGATGAAACAAGCAGTGATGGTTTTGTTTCAGCATTGTACGGTTTTTCTGAACGAATAAAAAAAATTTCGTTAGCATTGACTCGTTCAGGATCATGTTCGAATAGATCGACAAGTTTTTCTTGAGCTTGTTCATTTGCTTCTCGTTCGCCCGGTGGTAAATTACCGATACGATATTCTTCGAGAATTTCGTAGACATGATCAAAACGATGAATAGTAAATACTTTCCAACAGGATTCTAAAGCTTTGCCAGCTGTTTTAAGAATTTGTTTGCCACCGGGATGATTTTCAACAAATGCACTTATGTCATAAACGCCGTCTTTATACGCGAGCCAATATCCTAAGAAAAGAAGACAATCAATTGAATAGATTGCTTTCGATCTACCAGTTTCTTTGGTTGTATGTTTAGCAACGTCGGACATTGAATAAGTCGGCAACGACGGTTTTCGTATGCCGATTTCGACCGGTCGATCTGAGTCAGCATGAACTGTCGAGAAAAGATAACCTATTTTTCAAACGAGAGAGAAAAAAAAAGGGCGCGGCCAGTCAAGGACTTTTTTGTAAACGAAAAACGATCGTCGAACCTGAAAGTAAAGTACTTGTAACAGTTGCAGCAAGAAATTGAGTCTTTGTTGTTTGACTAAAAATCGAACTTAAACGTGATCTCATGTTTACTAATTAGGCCCCAAACAGACAGAACGAGATAAAACTAAATTCACCAATCGAATGAACAGAAACGATAAAACAGACTTAAGTCATCTTTTCGAGACGAATTAACGATAATGCGCCAATGAGATGACATATCGTTGAACGAATAAAACATAAACATACGGCGCCGCGTATATAGTCGTTTCTTCAAGGAGGCACGTGTGCACAAAGAATGTCCGCCATGTTAAATTTCGACGTCAAAAACGAAAATGAATCTTTTTCACTGTTTTCGTTCATTTTATTCAATAAAGATACTTTATGGTGTTCGATTTTTTAGTTCAGAATGAAACCAGCTTGTGTTCAACTCGTTTTATCGTCGAACAACAGCGCTAATTCCATGGAATTGATGCACGATCTGCACTTGTAAACTTTTTCGAGCGAAATCCTTTGTAAACTTTTTTGTTCTTTATCAATAAATTATTTATCTCGTATGGATCATACAATATAAACAATTCGTTGAATTATTATCAAAAACTAAAATCAAATTCTCGAGGATACTTATTAAACAGATTTATGGACAACTTTTTCAATTTTTTCTACTATCGCACACGATCGTACCTCAATGACATCTGTCCATTCTTTGCTCTTTTTTGTATCCATCAGAGGGAATTTTCTGCAATTTCATTGGAGAATTATCCTCTCGGTGTGGACAATCAGTGAAATAAAACAAGAATTAATTCGTTCTCTTTTCTGTCTGTTTGGGGCCTTACGAACTAAATACTATCTTAATAACACCATCTTTGATATTTAAAATGATTGAATGAAATGCTTAACCAATCATATGAGTTTGTTGTTCACGAAGCGGTACGTGTCTTAAAATAAAACATTTTTGCATTTTTGTCTGTTCGTTCGAACAAATGCAACAGTAAAATCTCAATCAATGAGTCTAACTGAAGGTATCAGCGAAAATGCCAATGTTCTATTATCACCTGAACGACTTCTACTTGAAGTACCTCAAGGTCTACATAATTCCATGGCAATAACATGGTTAATTATTTGGTATATATCATCAGCTTCAACACTTTTTTCGAACAAATTTATTCTCAGTAGTTATCAAGGCGATGCCTTTTCGTTGGGTAAAAACATTTCGAATAATTTTGTTTGTTTGTTTATTTATTTGTTTTTTTTTTACGAACAAAAAAAAACAGGAATGAATCAACTTCTTCTATCTGTTCTATGTGCCTATGTACAAATTCAAGTAATGAATAAATTTTTCACAAGTACAAATCATAAAGCGTCTCCACCGATCAAAAATGTTTTTCGTGATATGATCTATATTGGAGCATTCCGTTGTATGACAGTTATATTTGGTTTAGTTGCATTGAAATATATAGCCGTTTCATTTGTTGCAACAATCAAATCATCGACACCATTGTTTACAGTCATTATTAGTCGGATTATGTTAGGAGAACGAACAGGACATTGGACAAAATTTTCTATGATACCAATTACAATTGGTCTTGCTTTATGTAGCTCATTTGAATTGAGTTTTAATCTGTTTGGATTTTTCTGTGCTCTAGGAACGAATATAGCTGAATGGTAAAGAAAATTGAATGAATACGTTTAAATTAGTTTACTTCTTTTTTTGTTTTTTTTTGTTCTAGTTTACAAAATGTCTATTCGAAAATTTTAATTAGCGGTGAACGATATCGTTACACAGCTGTTGAATTACAACTCTGGGCTAGTCTTTTAGCATGCTTTTTTCAGATTCCTTTACTTATTTACAATGTTGATATCTTTTCAGCAATACATTCAACTTCGTCAACGCTTTTCTTTTTGTATATTTTCAATAGTATTTCTTATCATATTCAGTCTGTTGCTGCCTATGCTGTCATGGCGTATATATCGCCGATTACTCATAGGTAAATATCTCAATAAATCACCTGAGAACAAACAAAGGAAATCAATAATTATTTTTCTGTTTTCAGTGTAGCAAATACCGTAAAACGAGCGCTATTAATTTGGATATCAGTATTAATCTTTCACAATCCAGTTACATTTTTAAGCGGTTTTGGTACTTTAACAGTTATCTTTGGTGTTATACTTTACAATGAAGCACGTGATATGGATAGCAAAATGAACAATTTAAATACAAATAATAATAATAATAACAGTCCAGTTATAACATGGAGAGATCCCTAGATATTTACTGTGATCAACGAACAAATCAATAGAACATATGTTTTCGTTTTTGTTTTTGCTTTGATCAAAAATAAAATTGTTGCATCAGAAGAAAAAAAAAATTTGACACGTTGCAATGATGATTCTTGCACAACGTTGACATCATACAATGGGGCCGTATTTTTTGCTCGTTCTTCTCTCATTCACTCTCTCTACGTCGTTGCCCATTGGGTTTATTCATGACATGAATCAAAGTAATTGTGGAGCAGTCGCGTAATCATATATACCGACGTTATTTCGCCATCAAGTTGAAAACTAGTGTTTTTATATAGCCCCACTTTTTAAACACATAAAAGGACTTGATTTCCTTGCAGATTCTTTGTGTTGTTACGCGTTTTCTTATTGAATAAAACTATGGCCGATTCAAAAACGAGCGGTGGTAAGAAAAACAGTTCATTGATCGATAATCGAATAATGAATTTGGATTTCATTCTAGTTTACCGTATTCCTCCTTTCTTTTATCTACATGTTCTCGATCAGAATACGAATGTCACTCGATTGGAAGTAGGTCCGAAAACATTTGTCAAACAAGATCATGAAAAAGTTATTCTCGGTCCGGAAAAAATGTTGATCATTCCGTATGTTCAAAAACTCGTTTGAGAGAATGTTTTTTGTTCATTGTTGTTCCTTTGCAGACCACGTCATTATTGCGTTGTGGAAAATCCAGCTGTTCGAGATAAAACCGGCAAAGTTCAAACTGATGCCAATGGTCAAGTGAAATTGCTTCACTCAGATGTTGATATTCGTTTCGCTCAAGAACCATTTCCACTCTATCCCGGCGAAATTCTCAAACAAAATGTCACACCATTGAAAGTCATCGAACCTAATTGTGCACTTCGACTTCGTGCCGTTCTCGATTTTGTCGACGAGCAAAACGAACAAATTCGAGCTGGAGATGAATTTCTCTTTCAAGGACCAGGTACGACGAATAATCATTCGAAGAAAAAAAGCATAAATGAATTTTTATTTAGGCACATATTTCCCACGAAAGGAAGTCAGTGTTGAAGAACAAATAAAAGCTGTGATTTTGAAACCAAATGAAGCCGTTCGTCTTCGAGCGAAAAAAGAAATGACTGATCGAGATGGTAACCAACGTGAAACAGGTGAAGAATGGCTTAATCGAACCATCGGTTCATATTTGCCATTGGCCTACGAAGAAGTCGTTTCGACTGTCAAAGCTTACGTTCTCACAGATAAAGTAGGAGTTCAATTATTTGTTTATGAACAAAAAAAATCTTCTTCCTTTTGCTGTAGAAAGCACTTCACGTTCGTGCATTACGAACATTTACCGATGCATTTAAACGAAAACGTCTTCATGGTGAAGAATGGTTAGTTTATGCTAGTGATACCGAAACCTATATTCCTGATGTTTATGAAGAAGTACGAATTCGAATTAATTAAACGAGAGATACTCGAAACTAAAACGAGATGTTTATGTTTAGGTTGTTGGTGTTGTTACAGTAACGGTTTTGAATTCTCGACAATATTGTGTCATTCTCGATCCAGTTGGTTCCGATGGCAAACCACAACTTGGAAAGAAAAAACTCGTCCAAGGAGAGAAAACCTTCTTCTTACAACCGGGCGAACGATTAGCTAAAGGCATTCAAGATGTTTACGTGCTCGAAGAAGATGAAGGTTTGATCCTTCGTTGTACAGAATCATTCAAAGAAGACGGAGTATGTCCTATTCAAAAATAATATCTTTGAAAAGAAACAATTATCATTTGTTTGAATAGAAAGTCGCACGTAATCCTGGTGACCGTTGGATGGTTCGAGGTCCCAAAGATTATATCCCAGCTGTCGAAGCCGAAGTTGTTCTTCGACGAAAAGCTATTCCATTAGATGTCAACGAAGGCATCTATGTTCGAGATGTTAAAACCGGTAAAATCCGATCGGTTATCGGTACAACATATCTACTCACTGAAAACGAAGAACTCTGGGAAAAAGATTTGCCCGTTCAAGTTGAACAATTACTCGCACTCGATCCAAGATATTTCGAAGATAAAATCGTTCCATCAACGATTCCACCACGTGACAAATCAAAAGTTGTTACCTTTCGTGTGCCACATAATGCCTGTGTACAAATCTATGATTATAAATCGAAAAAAGCACGTCTTATCTTCGGTCCTGAATTGGTCATGCTTGGACCTGACGAACAATTCACTGTTCTCAATCTCTCGGGTGAAAAACCGAAAGTACCAAATAAAATCCGTGCGATTTGTCTTCTACTTGGTCCAGAATTTTCAAGTGATATTGTCACAATTGAATCGAGTGATCATGCTCGATTATCACTTCGTTTATCGTACAATTGGCATTTCGAAATCACCGATCGAAATGATCCAAAAGAAGTGGCGAAATTATTCTCCGTGCCCGATTTCATTGGCGATTTTTGCAAAGCTATTGCTGCGAAGATTCGTGGCGCTGTTGCAGCTATTTCATTCGATGATTTTCATAAGAATTCAGCGAAAATTATTCGTGCATCTGTCTTCGGTCTCGATGAAAACAAACGTGTCAACAAACGATTAATTTTCCCACAGAATAATTTAGTTTTAACATCGATCGATATTCAAAGTGTCGAGCCCGTCGATCAACGAACACGTGATGCTCTTCAAAAGAGTGTTCAATTAGCTATTGAGATTACCACCAATTCTCAAGAAGCTCAAGCCAAGTAAGCCGTTCGACTGAAGATTTTCAAATGTGAACAATTCATTTTTTGTGATTTGTAGACATATGGCCTCACGAACTGAACAAGAAGCCAAAGGTCATTTGGAACGACAAAAAATTACTGATGAAGCCGAAGGTAAAGTTTTGCTTGTTTTCTTCATGTGCGCAGAAATGTACAAAGATTTTGTTTTTCGATAATTTGTAGCTGAAAAGGAACGACGTAATTTGTTACAACTTCAAGCTCAATCAGCAGCCGTTGAATCAACAGGTCAATCGCGTGCTGAAGCTCAATCACGAGCTGAAGCTGCTAAAATCGAAGGTGAAGCAGCAGTTGAACAAGGTAAATACTTTCTCTCGTAGAAAAAAACGAACAACTAGTTTACTTTTCTTTCTTTTCTCAGCAACACTTCGTGCCCAAGCCGCTAAGATCGAAGCCGACAGTGAATTGTTTCGTTTGACACAAGCACGAGAACTTGAATTGAGCTATTCGAAAGCGGTCACCGATCTTGAAATCGAAAAAGCTAAACGATTAGCTGATATTGAAACTCAAGAATTCAAAGAACACGTCAACGCCATCGGACCAAAGACAATTCAAGCAATTGCAACAAGTGGACCCGATAATCAAGTTAAACTTTTACAAGCTCTTGGTATTAAATCAACTTTAATCACTGATGGACGTAGTCCAATCAATCTATTCAATACAGCAACTGATTTGGTTGGCACATCAGCACTCATGAATAAAACCAATTAGACTATCGAACGAGTGCAGTCAGATTTCTTTGGAGAAAAAAAAGCACACATTACAACAAACAAAAATAAACAATTCGATTTTGAATTTTACATTTGTATAACCTTTTAGAGAAAATGTATTGGTTTCTTTTTTTTTCTATTATTATTAAATACTTAAAACTACATTACATTTATCTTATATTTGTACGTACATTCTTTGGAGGCTTGGCGTAGAAATGAATCATTCAAAATCAATAGGAAAATGTCATGACATTTCATGCGGACACCTGTTTACTTTGTAAAGAAAGAGAATATACTAATCCATTAGGATAAAACACCCCTAGTCGAACTTTTTTTCTGTCTTTCTTGACCTGCACAGGTCTCAAGATGTGTCCATAGTGCTTGACTTTCTTGCTCAAGAAGCTCAAGAAACTCAAGCGCATGAGAAAAACAATATTAATAAAATCTTGATTAAAATATATAATTTTTTTTCAGCCAAGTCAAACTTTTTTTTGAGAGAAAAACGATTATTTTTGAGAAAAATTACATTGAAAATTATATTTTTTTCCACAAAATTTTGTTTTCATGCGCATGAAAAGCGCAGGACTTTCTTGCTCAAGAAACTCAAGTTTCTCATGCGCATGCCAAAAGAAGTTCGACTAGGGCACGTAATATGATTTATAAATCGAGTAGAATTAAATACGGTTGAGTTTATTAAAGTACATAGAAAAAAAAACTTAAATCTGGCTAAGATTGTATAACACAACAAAAACGAAAAGAGTCTGTTTTATTTTTTTCCTCTGAAAACATCTAATCATCATCGACTTGATAGCTGGCAGTCGATGCTCGTGATTTTTTGTTCGTATTTCCGTTCAAACCGCCGAGAAGACCTTGACCAAATCCCATAAGATTGATTGGGGTATTGCCATCGGTGACCAACATCGATTGAAGGCCGAGAGCTTGCAAAAGTTTGACTTGAGTGTCTGGGCCCGATGTAGCAATCGCTTGAATGGTTTGTGGACCGATTGATTCGACTTGTAATTTGAATTTGTCGGTTTCGATTCTTGACATTTCAGATTTCTTGCTAATTTCTAGTTCAGTTTGTTCTCGAAGAAATTTCATTTCAGCTTCTCGAGCCAATTTCAAACGAGCCAATTCGGCTTCGGCTTCGATACGCGAAGCTTCGGCTTTGAGACGAGCTTGTTCAACAGCAGCTTCGCCTTCGATACGAGCCGATTCAGCACGACTTTGTGCTTCAGCTTTGGCTTGACCTGTTGATTCAACAGCAGCTGACAAAGCTTGCAATTCAAGAAGTTGTTTTCGAACATCTTCAGCTTCGGCTTCATCTTTAATACGTTGACGTTCTAATAAACCTTTGGCTTCTTGTTCACGTCGAGATGCTTCGTGTTTAGCTGCAGCTTCCTGAGAATTGGTTGTGATCTCAATAGCTAATTGAACACTCTTCTGAAGAGCATCACGTGTTCGTTGATCGACGGGTTCGACACTTTGAATATCGATCGATGTAATGACAAGATTATTTTGTGGAAAAACAAATTGATCTCGAACATGTTGATTGGCATCGAGACCGAACACAGCTGCACGAATGATTTGTGCTGAATTCTTATGGAAATCATCGAATTGTGTGCCGGCAACAGCTCCACGAACACGTGATGCAATAGCTTTAGCTGCATCACCAACGAAATCAGGAACGGAGAAGAGTTTCGCTGCTTCGGCTTCATCGGCGTAATTGCTGACTTCGAAATGCCAATTGTATGAAAGTTGAAGTGAAAGTCGAGCGTGATCAGCTGTTTCAATAACAATCACATCAGTGAAAAAGTCAGGACCAAGTAAAAGACAAAGTGTTTGAATTTGATTGGGTTTTTTCGGTACACTACCACTCAATGATAACAATGTAAAATGTTCATCAGGTCCAAGCATAACCAATTCAGGACCGAACACGATACGTGCTTTCTTAGCTTTATAATCGTAGATTTGTACACAAGCATTATGTGGTACACGATAGCTAACTAATTTCGATTTATCACGTTTAGTTGAACTTGATTTCGTTGCACTCGAGGCTGTTGTTTGATTGGTAGTTGTTGCTTGTTGTTGAGATTTATCTGATCGTGTGGGAATATTTCGTTCGGCTAGAGGATCACGTGTTAATAAATCTTCGACTTGTTTAGGTAATTCTTTTTGCCAGAGTTCTTCATCTTGTGTTAACATATAAGTTTCGCCGACGACAGCTCGAACTCGGCCGGTTTTGATATCTCGAACATAGATACCTTCGTTTTCATCTAAGGGAAGAGCTTTTCGTCGAGTAACAACTTCGACTTGTGTCGGAGGAATGTATTCACTAAAATGACGAGATTTTATAAAAAAAATGTCGATTAAAATTCATCGTTTGTCTTACGTTGGACCACGGATCATCCAACGATCTCCAGGATTTCGTTTGGTTCCAGCTTGTTCATCTTCGAAGGCTTCGATACATTTAAGAATGACACCTTCGTCTTCGCCGAGAATGTAAACATCTTGAATGCCATTCTCGAGTTTTTCTCCCGGCTGAAGAAAGAATGATTTTTCACCGACAACAAGTTTCTATTCAAAATAAACAAATAATTAGTTTTTATTTTGGGGAAATTGATCCGGCAAACCTTTTTGCCAAATTGTGGTCGTCCTTCTTCGACTGGATCGAGAATGACACAATATTGTCGTGAATTAAGTGTAATAACATCAACAACTGCAACTAATTGTTCGTAAACATTGAGTGTATGAGTTTCAGTATCGGTATGAGTAACAAGCCATTCTTCACCGTTCATACGTTCCTTACCGAAATCATCGGTAAATGTTTTCAATGCTCGAAGATGAAGAGCTTTTTTATCAGTTAAAACATAGGCATTTTCAACCGAAACAACGGTTTCATATGCAAGTGGTAAATAAGCACCCGTTTTCTTAACTAACCATTCTTCTCCGGTGACACGTTTTTCACCTGCTCGATCGACAATTTCTTTTTTGGCACAAAGTCGAATGGCTTGATTAGGTCCGATGACAGTGGCTCGAATTTGTTCTTCGACACTGACTTCTTTTCGTGGAATATAAGTAGCTGGTCCTTCGAAGAGCCATTCGTCGCCGGCTTTTCGTTGTTCTTTGGCGAGTTCATCATCGAAATCGAGAACGGCTTTCAAACGAAGCGCTGAATTAGCCGGTACGACTTTCAATGGTGTAACTGGCTGACGGAGGATTTCGCCGGGATAGAGTGGAAATGGGGCTTGATCGGCTTGTGCAAGACGAATGTCTAAATCGGCATGAACAAGTTTAGCTTGACCGTTCTGATCGAATTGAACTTCTCCGGCGTCATTTCGAACGACAGGCGATTCAACAACGCAATAATGACGTGGCCTATTTTTAAAAAAAGTCATTTAAATTGTAGAAACAAAAAATCTATCGAACACATACGGAACAGTGATCATCTTTTCTGGTCCAACGGTGACCGTTTCATTGTCCTGTTTGATGAATGTCTTCGGACCGATTTCTAATCGTGTTACGTTCGTATTTTGATCCAAAACATGAATGTAATGGTACGGTGGTATACGATATACCGGACCGTTGTTTGATTTTGATGCTGAACTGGCTGTTGTTGTCGTAGTTGACATATTCGCAAGACGTAGAGAAAAAAGAGAATCTAGACGAAACGATGCAGAATACTTGCCTACTTATAAAATACGAGATGAACGAGATATTACACAAGGGTTTGGTAAACGTATATTTACAGCACGATTGTGCAAGATTGCCCCGTTGAAATAAAAACGAGAGAGGAAGAAAGAGAAAAAATCTATGTTTCACTCTCTTTCGACTTGCTGATGTAATTGCACAACTGAATCATCGTGATGTAAGAAAAATTCAAAGACAATCTTTGACATGAATAAAGTAGCAAAAATCTCTGGATTTTGTTTATTTTTTTTGTTTCCCGAATCAAATAGTTTCACAACAAAAGAAGAAATAAAGAAATAGGACATAATCAACACACCGACAATTACATAAACACACACATAAATGAAGAAAGAAGAAAAAGAAAAAAAAATGATATTGAGCTAATAAAGAATGTCTACATTATTTGGTTGTTTTTTTTTCAGAAAAAAAGAAACAAAAGATCTTGAATTTTCCTTTTGCTAAGTACACAAACAAAAGACGTTCATTAAGCGTTGCTCAATATGAACGACCGCTCGAATGAGAAGCTTAAAAAGAGAAATGAGAAAACAAAACGAACTGCATTTTTGTTTTTAGGCAGCTGGTGGAGCTGAAGGTTGAACACTTTGTAAATTGCCATGAACACGAAAACGGTATAAACATGTGTAGTTTGGATTTCCCCAATTCGACGTCACACGAACTTCAATATACTCAACAAGAGGAACATTTTGAAGCTACAAAAAAGAAAACAAAAAATATGAAAAATCGAAAGAAATTTTCGAAAAACCAACCTGTGGTTTAAATCGTTGAAGTGACGGACCGTTTTCGGCATCGTAGGAATATCGACCGAGAACAACACCTTCTCGATCATTTTTGTCTTTCAAAGCCTAGAATAAAAACATCAATCAATCAATCATTCGTTTTTTCCTTCGAACTCTCTTTCGCTTACATAAACAGTGAAATTATTAGGCGCACTATTGATATGTCCGACGATCGAGATACTTTTCGATAAATGTTCGACAGCGAATTCTGTTGGTTTAACGGGTACAGCTAATTTAATAATCACACTACCTTGATCACCTTTGAAAGGAAAACATTGTCCTGGCATGCGACCAGCCTAGACAAAACAAAAAATATGAAAATCTTTTTCGATTCGAATCGAATTCATACTTTAATCATAATATTCGGCTGTTTCGACATGTGAACAATCGGAATGCCAAGGAATTTGACAACATTTTGTCGAGGTTCATCCGTATATTCCGTACATCTCGTATCAACAATCTTACCGCCGTTAGCTTCGAGTGCATAATCAGCTTCGCCTGTTTCATCGGCTGCATATTCGGCCATAACTTGTCGAACAAGAGCTTCTAATTCTTCGGCTTCATACGATTTCAATGCTGGTTTATGTGTGCTAAGAAATTTCTCCGTTTCTTTCTTTAAATCATCGTACAATCCACGAACTTTGGCTAGACCAGCATCGCAATAAGCTTGAACATCATCTTTTTTGCCTCCGAGAACTTCTTTTCCATATTGAATATTTCGTTGAAAGAATTTTCTAATGCCAACATAGATATCATCGAATTTATCGACAATCCAATTTTTAATATTTTTCACAAAATTACAAATCTGTTGAGCAAACGATCGAACACGATTGTAGGCTTGATTTTCGAAGAAATTCTTCGCGTAATTCGTTGTATTCGTTGTAACATTGCCGACGTATTGTTGAAATTTGACACAATTTTGATATAATTTCGATTCGGGATAGTGTTCAAATGGTTTACATGCGTAATTCGGTAGAGCATAGAAACCAAGAACGAGCAAAAGTGGAATCAATAACCACCATGGTAGACCGACGAATTTTCGAAAAACAAATGAAACAATATCGAATGGCAAACGAACGATTCGTTTGATGGTTTGAACGAAAAAACTATCTTTTGCATCTTGATCTTTGTCATCTGACGACGATTGTTGTTGTTGCTGCTGTTGTTGTTGTTGTTCTTCTTGGCTTTTTCGAGTTTTACGTAGTTTAGTTTCGATTTCTCTTGGTGTTGAATGCACAGGTGCATTGCTACGAAGCGTTGATGAACGTGTCGATCGCGTACTCGAACGAGTTGCTGTTGTTGTTGGCGAACTAAGAAATGAACTTGATGGTGCTTGTTGTTGTTGTTGCTGCTGATTTGAATGTGAGAAACGATTACGAATCGATGAGTAACTATTGACTAATTGCGAGCCAACGTTATGAATGAATTTCGTTGGCGATGAAAGAATCGAATGTGAACCTGAATTAATCGATGTATACGAACCGTGGAGATCCCGACGAGCCATAACAGGGACATCATAGGAGCCACTTTGCGTCACGGGCATGTAGGACACGCTATGAGCATAGGTGTACGTCGTTGGTGGCAGACCATCGGTGGGTGATTTCGTGTTTTGAAGAATTTCGTGAACACTTCGATTACTCGTTGTCGAACCGACACGTCGACGTGTAATCGTGTCTGTTCGTACTTCGGTTTCGATCGTCATTGGCCGACGGATGGTTGTTGATTTACTAGTTTCATGAATTTCATCTGTCATTATTTATCGATAATCTAGAAAAAAATATGACTAGTGTTTTTTAGTATTCAAGCAAAATGACCTATGAAACAAAGAATATAGTGTATATATGTCATGAACAATGGTCGACCGATCGATGCATACATGACGGACGAAAAGGAAAAGAAAAGAAATGTGTGTGTGTGTGTGTGTGTATATGCATGTGTATGTGAATTAAGAATGAAGAGAAAAACGTTGATTTAAAATATCAAGTGCAGTTAAAACAATTGTTTCAATTGAGGAAAAATATTCGAACCAAATATTGAAACAAGTTCTTTGCATAATTTGTCTTTGAAATTGATCGATTTGTCGTAGATGACGTGGTAAGAGTGTCAATGGTTGATTGATATACATAATTGCGCATGTCGGCCAATCGATAAGTTCAGAGAATGGAAGTAGAAGTGTTTCGTTTTCATTCGATGTTATCACAGGTATACAAGCGTATTGAAGAGTTTCGAGGAAACGATAGGATGACAGACGACGTCCCGTTGGTACGAGACAGAAATCCGATTGAAGTAAAAGTTGAATGTATTCAGTTTGATCGGGATTTGTTGTATTGTCAGTGTATTTGATGATGATATCGTGATTATTATGTAAATGTCGAAAGAACGTTCGATGATGTTGAACATCATCGTAACTTTTACCTTTGAACGAAAGGAGTATCGTTCGTTGTGACTGAGGAAAACGAGTCTGATTAGGTGCATAGTCACTATGAAAGAGAGGAAATGTCAAATGTGATGTACAATTATATGTCGATGGTGTGAGACTAGTCGAAACAAGAACGTATCGTGATGGGAGATTGAAATCAAGTGTTCGACGATAGGATGGCCATGTGCCTAGAAATAAGATTTGGGCTTTGTTTCGTTATATTATCAGTTCAGTTCATCTACTCTACCGGTGTAGTGATTAAAAATCAAATGAGTTTTCGTCGGATCAGTCCAATGAGCGTATCGATGAAGTTTTTGTTCGATGAAATAAGTGAAATAGCGTTGTTTCGAACGACGATCTCGATCGAGTGTATCGACCGGTGCAAGATAGAGACAAGCATTCTCGGAATTATTCGTGAAAAATTTCGAAATTTGAATCGTTTGAAGAATACGAGCGAATATCGGCGAAGTTTTGCCGGTGTTATTGCCTAATGCATCGATATAAATGGAAAATTGATTTTGACACGATAGTTTCTCTTGACAAATAATTACGTGTAATGATACATCGATTTGAAAAAGAAAGAAAAACACTACTACGAATACACCTAACATTGACAGACTGACTAAACCATAAAATGTAAGAGCAGAGCAGAGTAGAGAGAAGGAAAATTTGTCCTCTAGAATTAAACGCACCTATGCAATATGAGTCGAATTGTCTGGTAGCGACATCGAAAAAACAAGTTTTATTTGTCAGAAGGATAAATAAGTTTTTTTTTCTCTACTATCGGTTAATCAAGTGAATATTAAATGGTTGAGTTGTAAATAGGATTTTCAATGTCGACAAATCAAGGGCGATGTTTAGTAAATTTTTGTTTTTTCGAAAAATGTCAAATGAAACTGTATTCTTTGTTTGTTAGCGAACACGTGCAAAGAAAAATTATCGAGATAATGATGATGAATATTTAGAACAAGTGTTAGAAAAACGACAGAAATGGAATATTGATGAGAAACTAAATCAATTGAATCAATATAAAGGAAATTTCCTTCAAGAATTAACCGCTAATGGTTTGTTTGATTTGATATTTCGTGTGTTTTTTGTCATTTTGACATTTGTCAAACTAGAATTTAATGTTGCGTATATCCAACGAACAGGTTTTACTAAACCGATATTGATTAAAAATAAACGAGACTTAAATCTACGCGTGCCAACAAGTCAATTTAGTGTTCATGATGTAAGAAAATGTATTGGTTCTCAACGAATCATCGATGTTGTCAATGTTGAAACGCAACAATCGATGCAAATGACAATGAAATCTTGGGCTGAATATTACGATGAACCGAAAGAGAAACGTTCGAAATTGTTAAATGTCATTTCGTTAGAAGTTAGTCACACAAATCTCGATAAATATGTTGAATCACCATCGATTGTATGCTATTTTATTTTTCCTTTTGATTTGATTGAATTTCATGACATTATTTCGAAGGTGAGAGAAATCGATTGGATTTCGAATGCCTGGCCAACCTATTGGCAAGATGTTCAAGCTCACTATCAAACCTATCTCAAACAAGAACATATGTACTATCCCAAAACTCGAAAATACTGTCTTATGTCAGTAGCAAAATGTTTTACAGATTTTCATATCGATATGGGTAAAATATTCGATAGTCAAATTGTTGAATTGAATTGTTTGTTAAGGTGGTTCATCTGTTTGGTATCATGTTGTGAAAGGCAAAAAAGTGTTTTGGTTATTACCACCGACCGAATCTCATTTACGTTTGTACGAAGAATGGAATCTTGCTGGTCGACAGAATGAATGTTTTTTTGCTGATCTATGTGCATTCGACGATTGTCAAATGGTCGTACTCGAGCCCGGTGTTACATTTTTTCTTCCGTCCGGTTGGATTCATGCTGTTTACACCATGGAAGATTCGTTAGTATTCGGTGGTAATTTTCTTCATTCATTTCATATTCCCCTGCAAATTCATGTTTGGACTATGGAACGAAAACTTCGTGTGCCCGATCGTTTTCGATATCCGTATTTTATTCAAAGTCTTTGGTATCTCATTGAACGATACGTTCAAATTCTTGTCGGTCTCACATTTATTGCAGAAGATTGGTAGACTTTTCGAATAGAAATAATAATCAAAATCGATTGTATTTTGTTTAGTTTGGCATACGCACAAAAACAAGACCCTCAAGTGTCCATAGAAATTTCAGGTAAAAGTCGTTTTCTTTTTCTTTGGATCGTATGCATAATGTTTGATGTCGAACAGATCTATTCTTCTCTCTCACTCTTTTCCTCGTTGTAGTCGTTTTCATTTAAGTGGATGCAAGCGAAAATTACTTATTCAGAGTACTTGATCGATCCGATCGTTACTTTGATCTAGAGAGAGAGAGAGAGACTGATGACTATGAGTTAATCGATGGAAACTAGTAAAATCAAACATGTTAATTCGAATACGACAATCCGAGATAATCAAATTAGTTATTTTCTCGTCAAGAAACTTTAAACATAGAAAGAGAGAGAGAAAGAAAGAAAAAAAACTAAAAAGCAACAATTGTTTTCTTTCCATGAATAGAAATGGTTAATCGGAAAGATTTGTTATTAGAAAAAATTTTGTTTCAAAGTTAAATGAACATTGCTTTGATTATTCTCGCACTTCCTCTACTAATTTTTCCGGCGTTTAGTTGGTCTTTCCCTTTCTCTCTTTTTTCAAATGCATACAAGCGAAAGTAATATTTCGAAAGCAAATTGTCTTTTGCATAATAACGTTTTCTTGAACTACGCTCTGCTCTCTCTCTCTCTCTTTCATTTATCATCATCATCGTTGATCGATTTCGTCAAGTGTAAGAGAGCGTTCTCTCTCTTGTCAAGCACGCGTTTTCCTTTTTCTCCTGATGTCAATTATCAATTCTCGATGTCTTCCTTTTCGAATTATTCCGGAACGGATCTGCGCTTCTTCCTCTCTTGCGATAATAAACATGGAAGTATCTATGTCAGTTGTAATGTCTCAACTTTTGCAATGACGAATTTTTCGTAGGTAGTTTTTGACGATTTCGACTAATCAGATAATAGTCTCGATGGGCATAGAAAATAAGATGTTGATCATAATGATTTGTTCTTCAGCTGCATACACAAGTGCGTTTTGTACGGTCTCAGGAGACGATTGAATAGCAGCAGCAGCAGCACGGCAAAGGCGTGTTGAACGATTTCTTTCTTTCTTTTTTTTTGTTCTTATGCTGATAATAACAGTTGTAGTAGTATCGCTATTCTTTATCTTTCTTTTTAGCGTTATGAATATATCTACGATCGAATGAGTTCGATTTAGTAAGCAGCTTTTCAAGGATTTTCTTCTTTCTTTAGTTTGAGATTGACTAAATAAAAAAAAATGTATCGATTAACTTTGTGAACAATAAAAGAAAATTTTTTTCCCCTTCTCTTTCTCCATTCAACCGAAAATAAATCGACATACACACACAAATAGTATTTTTTCCTTTTCAAAGAAGAAAATTTTCTTTTTCTTTTTCTTCTTCTTCTTTTTTTCTTGATTAACTGTTTGACAAATGAAATGTAAAGAAAAAAAAGTTCAATAATTGTCTCTTCGTTTTCATTATTCAAACGCAAACATTTCTCTCGTTGTGACTTGTCTGTTTTATCTCAAACATTGATTTCTTTCTTTTGTGCATGCATTATTGTTCTTCACAAGGAAAAGCTTGTATTTGCTAATTAATAAATGAAATTTTTGCTTCTTTTTTCCTGGCTAAAATAGCTATAGGTTGCCATCAATTTCAAATTTTTATTTGAAATGACAACAAAAAAAGGAGAGAGAGAGAGAGAGAAAGAAAGAGAGAGAAAAAGAAAAGAATAATTAATGCGCACTACCGCTATTACAACCTGATCATTCGACGTTCTCATTGCTCCCTCTGTTCTTACTCGTCAATCACTTTCTCTCGCTTGTGCAATCACACACACAATCATAATAATATGTTCTCGCTACACACAAGACGCGTTTTATGCCTTGTTCTTTGTTCAAAATTTTCCTTCCCTCTTCTTCTTCTTCGTTTTTTCCTTCTCTGATCACTCAGAGAAAGAGAGGGAAAGAGAGAGAGAGCGACCAGAAGAAAAGAAATCTGTGTGCAAATTACTCAAATCTTTTATGAATGAACGCATAGGGGCGAAAAAGGGAAAAAAACTCGTTATTCACACACACTCGTCGTTTTCTCTTCTATTGATTGTCTTGAGTTTCAGTTTAGCAAAAAAAACATATATATATATATATATTTATAATTGCGATCGATTAGTACACGTACAGGTAGAACCGTTTTATTTATTCCCTGGAAAAACATCATGTTATGTCTCTTGAACAGACGAGTAGTCTATTGTGATGAGTACTAACAAGAGAAAAAAAAAGAAAAGAGAAGCCTCTTTTGTTTCATCTACACACGTATGATGATGATGATGATTGTTCTTTCTTTAGATCTGAAACCTTGTCAAACAAGTCGATTGCTACTAGTGAACAACAACAACAATAATAATAAAGACATTGAACAGCAACATCAACATTTAACTCAATTTGAACTAGACGGTCTGCAAACATTATGTTCTCTTCTACGAAAATTAAAAGACAAATCGATCCCGGAAGATCTCATTCAACCACAGGAACTTTTGGAAACTATGGAGGTAGGAGATCGAACAATTGTGTTTGTATTTGTATTTGAATGTAAAATTTTCTTCTAGCGACTTCTTATTGAACATGCAGCCGATGATTCACAGTTATCAATAACTGGTCAATCACTTATACACTACAACTATCATCATTATTCCTATCAAGTAAGCGAAAGTCTAAGAATAATAAGAAAAGAAAAAACAACAACAACAGCAACTTGTTGACATTAAGTCGGAGCTCTAAATCAATGTTTAGATTGTATAGACATATGACATAAGTATAGTCATTGGCGTTCTCATCTATCGTTTTTCTTTTGTCCTTTCAATAGAACAACGAAACGGAGACTTTTCAAGGTATTAAACGTAAAAACTCTGAATTCAACGAAATGCAACAAATGCCATATCATCATTTGCATCCGACACATCAATATGACACACATTCGATCCAGCAACCAACATCAAATATTGTCACTCTACATCCGTCGACAACTGTCCTTCTAAGTGGACCATTAGCTAGTTCGAATTCATCGAACTACTATTCTCCTCCTCAGCAACAACAACAACAACCACCACCATTACCTCCACCGCAACCAACTTATTCGAATAGTTATACTCAACAACATTATCCAACCGATAAGAATCTTCCTGCTAAAGATCGACACAAACGTGTTCGGTATGAAAGTTTGTTTTTTTTCTATCTTCGCTTCATTATGAAGATTTTCTAGTTGTAAGCAATGTGAACCCTGCTGTCGAGATGATTGTTCCGAATGTGTACATTGTAAAGACATGCCGAAATTTGGTGGTGTTGGCAAAATGAAACAATGTTGTCTAACAAAACAATGTATCGCACCGATCCTACCATCGACAGCTTCATGTCAAGTTTGTCTGAAAAAGAAAGGTTCAAGAAAATTATCTCAACTTAAACCCGAAGAAATTCTCTACGAATGTGAACGTTGCATGGAAATACATCATTTACCATGTTTTCTTACGGCTCATACCGATATATCGAGTAATGAAGGCGTATTCAGTGATGATATACCTGAAACATGGCTCTGTCCAAAATGTATCAATACCAATGCACCCGAACCGCCATTATATAAACTTCGACCAATTGTTCGACGAACATTAGTCACAACAAATAAAGGAAAAAATGGCCTCATTGAATTGCCCTACACTGATCCATCTCAACAACAGCAGCAACAGCAACAGCAACAGCAACAACAACAACAGCAGCATCATATGATGGTTCATCCACATCAACATTATCAAATGTACGGACAAACTCATATGTATCACACAGATCCGTATGAAATCATGGAGAGTGAAGCGAAAAAAGTACGAGAAAATCTAATTTAGTCGATTGAATTTGTGTTCTATTTTTATTCTAGCGTCGTTTGTATGCAAATATGTACACAACCAATGGCAATACAGAATCGTCAATTTTACCAGCTGATCCAACAGCTTCTATGAATACTCATCCACATCACAATACCAATCTCGTTGCACTCGATGATCTTTCTCAATCTTTAAATGATTCGGATTTATATATTCCTCAAATGTTTGCTGTTTGAATCTCTCGTTTTTTTTGAGGCTACGAGCAGATACCCCGGTGTCTAAGTACAAACTAGACATGAATGGATAGAAAAAGAGAGAGACCGAAACAGACAGACAAATTGTAACAATTGTGCATTTGCTTTTCTTTTCTCTTCTTATTTACTCTTAAAATTTTTTTTGTGTGTCAGTCGCGTTTTGGAAAAGGAAAAAAGAAAGAAAGAATTATTCATTAATGAGAATGAATGTTTGATTGACTATTTGATTTAAAATGCATTACTTTTTCAATGATTAATTATCAAAAATCTCGTCATGTTAATTCAAGAAAAAAAAAGAAAGAAAGAAAACATTGATTGACAACTCGCTATAGATTGAAATATGTATTTATTTTTGAATATTTTATAAGACGTTTCTTTATTGACAGAGATATAATTGACTTTTTTTTGATAAGAAGAGAAAAAAAGTCATTTCTGTCGTTTGATTAAACTAACTATTTGTTCGATGAACTTTGTACTTAGCCAACAAGAGCCGGTCCAAAGGATGGCTGTTGTTGAGGATAGTAATACTGCTGTTGTTGTTGAGGATAATAGTATTGTGGTTGCTGTTGAGGATAGTAGTACTGTGGTTGTTGTTGAGGATAGTAATACTGTTGTGGTTGTTGTTGAGGATAGTAATACTGTTGTGGTTGTTGTTGAGGATAGTAGTACTGTTGTTGCTGTTGAGGATAGTAGTACTGTTGTTGTTGTTGTTGAGGATTGTATCCGTATACTTGTGGCTGTTGAACAGCTCGTTGAAAGAAATTATTGTTATTATTATTGAGCGGACATGACGCACATCGTTGGCCCTAAAAGGAAAATAATAACAATTTGAAATTAGAAAATAATAAATTATTGTACTTGTGGTAAAAAGCCACCGTATGCTTGTTGTTGTGGATAGAATTGCTGCATGATTGAAGCTGTATAAACATTTGTACATCTTTTTATATTCGATTTTTAATGATAATTATCGAATGGGAGTCTGTTTTCTTTTTCCAAACATAAATCATATTTAATTGTACGAAAACAATCATTGACATTTTTAAAGACATAGTCCTGCAAGCGATTTTTACACATTTCAATGACTCTAACTCGATGAAGCATAGAATATATTCATGATTCATTTTGTTTGGGTTCGAAATAAAAAAAAGAAAAAAGAAAAGTTCCGATCTCCGGACATGATTTTTATTTATCCACAATCAGGTTCGAATTGAGTTCCATGCGTAGGATCAATTGAAGAAAACGATAAATTGAACCACTTCTCTCTCCGATTTAGAATTGAATTCTTCCGAAAATGATTCGATAATAACGAAGAAAAAGAAGAAGAAGAATAAAAGTACATTGTCTTTCTTTTCTTTTCAATATATCTAATTGAAAATCGAGAAAAACAGAGAGAGAGAGAGAGAGAGAGAGAGAGAGAGAGAGAGAAAGAAATCTAGAGACTCAACGGAGAACAAAACAATTCCGAAGACATTTATATCTAAGTCATTTTTTTGTATCGAACGTCAGTCGTCTCAATCAGGTAATAAGACAAAAGTTCTCTTCTACTTAACTTCTTGATTTCTTCTAGCACACAAAAACAAAACAAAATAACAAATCATGCGTACTACATATATCAATGCAATTCTATGTGTTTTCATTGTTCTTCTTGGTTTAACATTATCTGCAAGTTTAACAACTGATAATGATGACTATGCTGCTATTCAAGCTGCATCATCGGCTAATATTGATTGGTCAAATTTCGATGATGTTCATCAATTCGAAGATCGTGCAGCTAAATCACGTTTCTGGAAACGTGCACCACATCGAAAATTTTGGAAACGTTCAATTTCAAACGAATAGATTTCATTCATGAACAGAGAACATATTTGAAAATGATTCGAAATAAAAAGAAAACTAAAACTCCAATCTTGTTCGTTTTTTCCATTGAATAGATTCATTGATGCAAGATATACATTAGTCTATTGAAATCTTTCGAATAGAAAAATCCAATGGGGATACATTTTTTATTCTCGTTGAGATCTTATTATCCAAGTCATTATCTGGCAATTTGTAAAAGTAGACAATACGGCTTCCGAACGATTTATCTAGATTCTTAATAAAAAAAACATTTATTTGACAAGCAAATCACACAATATGAAATTGATTAGTTTGTTGTTTTTTTCTGAACTCAACGAACGTACGTTTTCAACACAAACAATTTCTCAGAATTCACTCAAAAATAAAACGAATAATACAGCAAAATCCACTTTTTGACATAGATAACCGAATAATTCGCGAGAAAAAAAAAACTAATCTCGCCTACATGTCTATACCTATTGCTATTTATCCCATAGCGACTGATCAATCAGCAAAATATAGGAGAGCACAAAAAAAATAATATCTTTCCTTTCTTTGTGTCTCTTGAGTACCAGAAAAAATGATGAAAAAAAAAAGCTTTCTTTTTTTTACTCAACGTATGAAAACAATAACATTTCTATTTAGTTCTTGAGAATGAACAAATCCATTTATGCTCTTTCGAACTATCGTTTCTTCTTCTAGATACTTTCCGAGAGAGCATACCTATTTGATGTAATCAATAGATGAAAAGATTCGCCTACTCTCCTCGTCTTTCAATACCCTCCTCCACTGTTTATCCATTAATCATCATTAATTTTACATCATTCAATCGATGCTATTCTGATAATAAATATAGAAAACAAAAAAAAAACTTTTTTTCAGTTAGAGAAACAGAAAAGAGAGTGTGTGTAGATATTTATCTCGTTCATATTTAATTGATCATAGACTGTTTATCTTTCCGGAAGGTTTATAAGAAGAGTTGAGTATATTCTTCATAGATCATTTCTTCAACTATCTCATTCTCAAGAGATTTTCGAATGTGTAAATCATTCAAATGACTTACTTTTGCTGTTTTTTTTTGTTTTGTTTCAGTTCCTTAGATCAAAACCTATTCAACCATCATCATCATTAAATAGAATAATGCAAACAAAATTAATTTTTCTTGCTGGTCTTCTCGCCGTCCTGTTTCTTTTTCATTTCAACACTGTTCAATCGACAATCTTAATCAACAGTGAAGAACAATGGGACGATATCAGTTCGGAAGATTCATCAGAATTCGATAAACGTCTTGCATCAGCCAAATTTGCTAGTGGTCTTGGTAAACGTTTAGCATCAGCTAAATTCGCTAGCGGTCTTGGCAAACGTTTAGCATCAGCGAAATTTGCTAGTGGCCTCGGCAAACGATTAGCATCAGCGAAATTTGCCAGCGGTCTTGGCAAACGACTTGCATCTGCTAAATTTGCATCAGGATTGGGCAAATAAAAACACAAAACCAGCAAAGACAGTTTTTGGCTCTTATATATCTTTTCTTTTCTTCGTTTTCTTTTTTTCTCTCATGTGAATATGCGATGAGCAAAAAATAAAGACAATGATATCTCTTTCCTTTGAATGCAAATAAATTTAGCGAACACAGAAAAAAAAAGATCGATCGCGAGACGAGGTCATTCGTCTCGTTGACCATATTTTATTCATTGGTAATCATTCAACCGAAACATTCAATAGATATAGTGAACTTAACCTCACGCACACACGCACATCTTTTTCATTATCTTTATTCGTTCACTAGAAGATATGTCCTATCGTTTTGCTTATCCACAAGTTGGAGGTGTACCCTCGACGGGTTATGGTATCGATCCAGGAATGATGTCTCGTGGTTATGATTATCGACGATCATATTCACCGGAATCATTCTCATCGGATAGTGAGAGTAGTTGTGATGATTATGAATATCGTGGTCGAATGATCACACGCGAAACGCATTGCCCAAGAGATGTAGTGCGAGCGCCGACACCACCACCTATTATTAAACGTGTTGTTGAACGTGCGCCCACGCCAGAAGCACCGATCGTAGAACGCGTAAGTTTTTTGCGTAGTTCGATCTCAAACTGATAAAAATATCTTGACTTCAAAGGTCATTATTCGCCCACAAGCTCAAGAAATAGTCGAACGTGTTATTGAACAGCCACGTACGCCACCGCCACGTATTGTTCAAAAGGAAATGCACGAAGAAGCACCGCCACCAATTGTCCGAACACGGTAAACAATAAATCGATTTTTGTTTTCTTCATTTACATTTTCTCTCGACAAAACAACAGAGTTATCAAAGTCGATCGACCCATTCAATGTGGTTACAGTCAACCAGGCTCACCCAATCCCTATCGTGCTCAATCAATCGCTGGTTCTGCCGTACAACCTGCTGCTTTCCACGAACACAATCCAGGCTATTCATCCGTCTCAAGTTTCGAATATCTTCAACCACCAGCACCAGCACCAGCAGTACCGGCAGCTGCACCACCCATGATGATGCCTCAACAAACTCAAATGATGTATCCATCCTATGTTCCTCAGAACTACATGTACCAACGACCGGGCATGCCATTCGGTGCCTATCATCCACCAATGATGCAGCAAAATCGAATGATTCCAAGTGGTATGCCTATGCAAATGATGACACCTGGTCAACCTATGCGACCAATGTTTCAAAACTACAATCCTATGGCTCAACAATTAGTCTACTAATAACTAAACTTCAATTTCGCAAAAAAAAAACTTTAAAACATTCCTTCATCTCGTCTTTCGTTTCGTTCTCTTAGTGTATTATTGTATTGTTCATTTATTCAGTTCGGAAATAAAACTTCTTCTCGATTGACATCTATAGATGTCATTGAATGGATTCTTTTTTTTTCTTCTACTATTATTCTTCTTCAGTATGTTATTCACTATGAGTGAATTGTTCAACGAAACAATATGGTCGTTCGTCGACGACGGCGACGACGACCGTTCTTTCTATTATTCTTTATTTATTCATTATCATCGAAGTCACTCGTCTAGTTCGACTAAAGTTCAGAATACAAATCATACGAAAAAAGAATGCCAGCCTCACGGGATGATGATGTCTATCAAGCTAAATTAGCTGAACAAGCTGAACGTTATGAAGAAATGGTTGATTCAATGAAGAAAGTTGCGAAAACCGATCAAGAATTAACTGTCGAAGAACGAAATTTACTTTCAGTTGCATATAAAAATTTAATTGGTTCACGTCGAGCTTCGTGGCGAATTATAACCAACATCGAAAGTAAAGAAGAAAACAAATCGGAAAATAGTAAATTAGGATTAATTAAAAAATATCGTTCTCAGGTTCGAATTGAGATAAAAAAAAATAAAACAACAACAAATTTCTTCTCTGATAAATCTAGGTCGAAAAAGAATTACGTGATATTTGTCAAGATATTCTTGATCTACTTGATAAAAATCTTTTTCCAAATGCAACAACAGGCGAAAGTAAAGTTTTCTATTTGAAAATGAAAGGTGATTATCATCGATACAAAGCCGAATTTGCTACACAAGAAGATCGAAAAGAAGCAGCTGAAAATTCACTTGTTGCCTATACAAAAGCCAATGACATTGCACAAAATGAATTGCCGCCAACGCATCCAATTCGTCTTGGTTTAGCTTTGAATTTTTCGGTTTTCTACTACGAAATTCTCAATACACCCGAACGTGCGTGTCGATTAGCTAAACAAGCTTTCGATGATGCTATTGCCGAATTGGATACATTAAACGAAGATACGTACAAAGATTCGACATTAATCATGCAACTTCTCCGTGACAATTTAACATTATGGACAACGGACATGCCCGGCGAAGGTGACAATGGACGTAATGAAGTTCAAGATGTTGATGATGATCAAAAATAAAATATTGAACGGTCTTTTTTTTTTATTGTAAAATGATGAGTGTTTGAATAATCTCAAAAAAGACGAGGAGATATGACTAGTCAGGAAATCTTCTCGTCTTTTCTCTTTCTCTCTCGTACACACAAATGCACATTCCTTCATTTTTTTTGACAAATCTTTTATGTTTACTTTTTTTTTTTGCTGCACATCAAACCACTCTCTCTCTCTCTTCTGTATGCTATATATTATAAATAAAAAGTCTCTTCTCTATGTTCAAAAAAAAAGAAGAAAACGTTTTTCGATTAATCGCGAACGGTATTAAACATGCAAAAAAGAGAAAACCCAATTGAACTATTTTAATGATCTCATCGCACGCTATTCCAGTCTGTCATATATGCATATTTGTGATATATGAGAGAACGAGAAAGAACGATGTCAGCCAGTCAGTCAGTCATTCGATTACGATACAGTTGGAAGATGAATATGACAGAAGCAATAGTCAATTCTACAATTAACTTGCAATTGACGTTGAACATAGTTCGAGATCGAGAGACGAAAAACAGGTAGATTTATTAAATAATTTCGAGTGGAATCGTCGAGAAACATACGTACAGTCTCGAGAGATTAATCATTAATAAACATATATGTATATGGTCATGCTTCATGCATGACACATAGAAAATTGAGTTAAGAATAATAACTGACGGACAATAGAAGACATACAAGAAATAAGTTTTTTTTTTCTCTCGCTGTATGTCGAACATTTGAATTCGTTTTCTTTTTTGATTTAATTAGAATATTCATTAAGGTCGTTGCTCCTCGTGAGAGAGTATTACCACCGTGCCGAGTCGAGTCAAAGTTATTTCTTATATTACATAAGATAGACGAGAATTCAATAGCTTGAAAAGACGACTCCTACTGTTTCTCTTCTAGATGATAATGTTTTTCTTCATCATATTTCTGTTAATTAATCTTAGTCATTCAGTAGTCGAATGGAATTGTAATGAAAATAAACAAATTCAACGACAATGTACAATCAATATTGAATATGAATTCAATCAATATAAAAAACAAATTTGTTCAATACATTCATTAACTATTCATCACTATCCGACATTAACAAATGTTCCAATGAAAAAAATTCAGATTAATTTTTGTCAATTGAATTCAACACAACAAATACCATTGACATTACCCGTGTCAGTGAATGAATTAGATTTAAGTGATAATAATCTTGGAAAATTTACACTTTCATTTCCGTTATCGGTTTATTTAAAAGTCATTCGACTCGATCGAAATCCGAATTTAATCGAATTCGATTTTGGTCCGAAAAATTCTCACGAACAATTACGTCGGCTGAGTCTTCGACATAATCATCAAATTCAACTCACTGATCTACCGAAAAATCTTATCGAACTCGATCTAACCGATTGTCATCTATCACTAAAACCATCGATTCTATTCGCACTGAAATCATTGAGAAAATTAACTCATTTATCATTGGCAAATAATCAACTCAAACAAATCAATGCGAACCGTCTTCCCATGCAGCAACTTCATTATCTTAATTTGTCAAAGAATCATTTGACAATTATTGATAAGCACTGGTTAAATAAACATTTGCAAACACTTGATCTCTCGTCGAATCAAATTCGATCATTAGAAGTGTTTAATGAATTTCTTCTTCGACGAAATCAAACACTTCAATTATCCCTTTCGAACAATCCACTCCTGTGCGATTGTTGGTTTACAGCTGTTCGACGATCAGCTCAGATCATTCTTACTGATCGTGCTTCGATTTCTTGTTCATTAACTGATGATTATCTTTGTCGATATTCTCGATATTGTCCATCGGATTGTACGTGTTGTGATTTCGAAGCATGTGATTGCCATTTAATATGTCCAGTGAATTGTATTTGTTCACATGATATCTATTGGACACGACATATTGTTTCATGTCAACGAATGAATCTTTCATCGATGCATTTAACTCTTCCAGAAACATTGACCGAACTTAATTATGAAGAGAATTCGATTGAACAAGTGAAATCATCGATTTTTATCGGTAAAAATTTCCTACGAAAGATAAATCTTGCAAGCAATCATCTTCGAATTCTTACCAATGAAACATTCTGTGGAGCTACGAATCTGTATGAACTCAATTTGAGTTCGAATACTCATTTAACAAATCTTTCGATGGATTTATTTGAATGTTTGAAAAATTTAGAAGTTCTTATTCTATCGTCGGAACAGATTTATTTTCAACATGATTGGTTAATGATACAAGAGAATGATTTAATCTATTTAAAACGACAACGAAATTCAACAATAAAACTTCATCATCAAGAAATTATAACAACAACAACAATGAATTTCAATGAATATAATCAAACATTGATTATTGTCATATTTTTCTTCTTAATATTTATTTTATTTTTTTCGATTTTTTTAATTATTTTAACAATTTGCCGACGAAAATTACGTGAACATTTAAATCATGAAATTCAACGACAGTGTAAACCTATTGAAAACATTCCGATGAATGAAGGCATTTATGAACAAGTTTCATCCGATAGTGAACAACCATTTTTATATTCAAATCAACCTCCAATATTACCGCCCTATCAACCGTATTGTGGTTATCGTCCTTATGATTATTCTCGAACTATCATCGGAACAAAATCGAACGTTATGTTTGTCCCATCGACTATTTGTCAATGTCAATTTATTCGATCTTGAGGGTTTCGGGGTGATTTGTGTGTGTGCACGCGCGCGCATTTTGTTAGAGTTAGTTTTTGATTAATAAATTTCGATTGAATTGTCCCCATGTTTGACTGTTTCGTAGATCACCTTTGCTAACCGGTGTACAATTGAGACTTCGTAATTGAGGTAGAAGTGCGAGAACATACGATCGAAGTTGTGGCACAGTCACTTCAATAGGATTTCCATGTAGAGTTAAATGTTTTAATTGTTTTAATGGACGTAGTTTTTGAATTTCATTAACGTCAATAAGAGAATTTTTATGAAAATAAAAGTATTTCAACGAAGGAAGTTGCATGATAGCCTAGAAATAATTAATGTCAATCAAAAAGAAAGAAAGAAAGAAAGAATTTTACGGATGGAATTTCAGTGAAAGAATTAAATGATAAATCAAGAACAGCAAGTGCATGTGGATTCACAAGAATTGATCGAACAAAATCAGGAAATTTGTCCATTGATCCCGATAGACGATTATGGTTTAGAATGATGCCATAGGAATGGTATTGATTGTCTTGCTTAATCAAGTCTGAAGCACCTGGGACAGCACGTGGTTTGACAGAAATAACATCTTGAAAATCAAAAGGAAACCCGTTAAGAAAATAACAAAGAAGTACGTATGTACAATGTTGTACCTTCGAGCTTTTGCGCATCAAGAAATGAATAATCCAGTGAAGGACATAATTCCATTCGATTATCGATACGTTTTTCAACAATAGGACATGAGTATTTCGTATTTGTGCCACTTGACGATGAAGTCATATTTACTTTTCAATTTAAAAAAAAACGTCGTTTTTAACGTTGACACTTATAATTGCCAGAATGTTGGTTGCTAGGCAATAGCATGTCTATGCATTTGAATGTGAATGACAATGAAGGCTGCTGTTAAGCGATCATATTCATAATTCAACAGAATGAATGAAAGGAATTCTTGTGTGTTATTTCTTTTTTTAGTATAAGTACGTGTGTACGTGTTGTATGTTTAAAACTGATAAATGACAACAGTGAAATCAAATCCAGTTGAGAGTGAAAAAACTCTCTTTCGAACACAAATGGTCAATGGGAAACCTCAAATTTATTTCGATACTTTGAATGTAGCTGATGAATCACCAACGAAATCAAAATCAAAACAACCGATAAATGCTTCACGTCTTCCAAATCAACCAAAATCGAAGCCGGTTTCTAGTCAAAAACCTATTAATAAACCAGCATTAAAAAAAGCAAATAAAGTTACATTTAGTGAACCATCACCACCTACGAATGGCGTTTTTTTGACAATGGAGGAAATCGATGAGTTAGTACAAGCTGTCAAAGAAACGTCAATGAATATACCCTCAAATATCGTTACTCCTGCTCCAAAACCGCCTCTTCCACCACCACCACCACCGCCAGCACAACAAGTTATTAATCCAGTATCTGTAATACAGAATAATAATGCACAACAACAACCTTTAGCACCTATTTCACCTCGGCAAGAAGCATTAGGCTTGATGGCAGATAAAAAACGTCAAAAATGGCTAAGAGAAAAAGGTATTTGATTTTACATTTACTTTTGAAATAAACATGTCTGTCTATTCTCCAGCTGAAATGGATCGAATGAAACTCGAAGTTGAATACGATCAACTTAAACATCAACTATCTCCTGTACATCAAGGTTCGAATTGTAAATCATTACTTTCTATTTCTACGCAATATTTTTTCGTCTATAGCCGTTGTTTCTGATAATAAACCACCACTTCCATCAACTGATAATCCACAAAATCAATTTGGTAAAACACGTCTCATGGAGAAAAAACAACAACAATGGAAACAAGAAAATGGTACAAAACTCTATCTCTCTCTCGTGTTAATCTTCATTTTTTTTGTTTAGTCGAAAAAGCTCCAGTTTGGAATCCATTCGGTCGACCAGGTGCTGGAGCTCCGAATACCAATGAACTCCAATCGAAAGACTCGACCGGTATCGTTCTCAATGATCAAACACGTGTTCCTGCTGCTATGCGAACGAATCTTTTATTTGGTGATGTTCGGTTCGAAGACGATGTTCGAACAGCTAAAGAACGCGAACGTCGTCAATGGTTAGACGATTTACAAAAACAAATCGAAGAAAATAAACGTCAACGTTCGACACAACAAGAAACCGAACGTCGACAAGATTTTCTTCAAGAAAATATTCAACCATTGATTCAAGAAGCAGCCCAACGACATCAACAAGAAACACCAGCACCAACGACGACAACGACGATGAACACAACGAGTCAAGATGCACAACGATCAAGTCGACATGATTCAGTTGTTCAACAAACCTATGATAAAATTCTCGAAGCTACTGAATTAGCTAAATATGAGAAAAAAATACAATTAATCGAAAAATTAAAACGTAACGGACATCAAACTGATCTGTTGGCAAAGACTTTACCAGCGAGTAAGATCTCAAAATATTTTGTTCGATCGATATTCGATATTTCGACATAGATGTCAAACCAACTGCATCAATCACTGTGCAAAAACCTCCTCAAGAGCCATCTCCGAAAAAACCTACAACAACAATAACGAGCACTAAAATCGAACCATTGCAATTGAGTGAAACACGACGAGATGAAGCTGTGAACACGATTGATTCGACATTTCGAAGGTAGTAGACATTGCGTGTTCGAGTCCAGTTCGAATCGATTGTATTTCAGTGACACAAGTGTTCAAACTGATCTTCGAATACCTCAACATAAGCAATTATTCACATTTACACGCGAAGAATCTGATCTACCGCCACAAATTCCTAATCATCTACTTCGTCATACAAAACCCGTTAAAAAAATCGTTCGTATTCGTTCGCACGAAGATCAACAACGTCAACGGCAGAAAATTCAAATTCCTCCAACATCTCATGACGATAGTATGACATCACAACGAAGTAATACAACAGGTCCAATCGATATTCTTCATCGGCCATTATGGAACTATCAAAATCAAAAACATCGACAATATGTACCGAATTCACGTAAATATCCGCCAGGTGTTCGTCCAACAGCAACAACACATGCAACGACTATTGTCGAAGAATCACCGAAACAACGAACTACGGATAATCGTTGGTTTAGTAGTGATAGCGAGATTCATCGAGAGAAGAAACCATCTTCAATGAAGAGTCATCCACCGAAAGAAGATACAATTATTAGTTTATTTAACGTTGACAAACCCAAACAAGATACATTTATTATAACGAAACGAAATGATGCTGCAGAATTTAATATTTCATCGTTGGATAAATATGAACATTTTACACCGTATATACGAACTGATGAGATACTTGATCCGGCGAAAGCTTTTTCACCTGTACCTGCATCGAGAGAAGCATCAGGACGTCGACCACGAGCAGGAGTAAATTTACTTTCGAATATCTATCCTGAATATGATTTTGTTTTAGACGATTACGTATGATGAACATCATCATCGACAGAATACGATGGCTCAACCAGCGCCTTATCATGTGCCTCCATCACGACAAGAACATATTCTCAAGCAATTAACAGCAATTAAAGAAGTTTGTCTAATTAGTTTTCTTATCATTGACTTGTAATGAATTTCCTTTTTTTTTAGAATTTGGTTCGTCGACAACAAGAAGTAGCAACATCGATGAATGCCATTTCAGTATAAATCTTTTAACGCTTAGCGACTACAACAAGATCTGAATAATAACAGTTTTTTTTTTCTTTCGTGTTGCTTTTTATTTTGTGCGTGCGTGCGTGTACATCATTGCTTTCTTTTTTTAATAAAAATGAATTTTTTTTTCGTAGTGAAAACATTCGTCGTTGTTTATTTAAAGAATTCGCGCTTGGGTAAAAGTTGAGTGTTTTTTTTTCTTTCAGCGGCACAACGAGCATAGATTGAATTTTCACTTGAAAAAATCGAATGTCGAAAACTGTCAGTATCGTTAAACAAGTCGACGAAGTTTCGATGGAGAGCGGTCGACTCCATAGTAAAATTGTTACAAATTTGTTTTTGATTTGGTTGGATGAAAACATCGATAATTCTACTCCATATTATCATGATACCATCAAACAATTATCACAAATTGCGAATAAGTTCAAAATTTATACGAATCGCGATGAATCTGTCGATTTTCTAACAAATATTCAAAATGACGATATTTGTCTGATTATTTCAGGAGAAATATCTGAAGAAGTTGTTCCATTCATTCATAATTTCGATCAACTTAAATATATTTTCATCATTCAAATAAATCAAAACAAAAATTATTTTTGGACAAAAACATATTCGAAAATCAGGGGTGTTTATACAGATATTTCAATCGTCTGTGATGTTATTAGAGAGCTGCCAAAGAAATGTGAACAAAATACCTTGTCGTTTAATTTATTGAATACCAGTAACGATTTGTTAAAAAGAAAACCCGATCAATTGGATCCTATGTTCATGTATTCACAAATATTTTGCGAAATAATATTGGAAATTGAATTTAAGGAACAACATTTCAAAGAATTTATTGATTACTGTCGTGAACAATCGAGTAACAACGATATTGAATTGAAAAACATTGACCGATTTGCAGCAAATTACCATACACAGTCTGCAATCAAATGGTATACATCTGAACGATTTTTATACGCCACAATGAATAATGGATTGCGAATTGTGGATACGGATACAATTATAAAAATGGGCTGTTATATCGCTCAACTTTATCGAGAAATCGAACAACGCAATAAAGATCAATATCCTAGTCGAAACGCAGTTGATGAATTCAAGGTTTATCGTGGACAAGTGGTTACAATAGACGTGCTAGAGAAAATCAGACAAACTAAAGGAGGCCTAATTGCGTTTAATAACTTCTTATCCACCAGTACAAACCCAAACGTTTCATCGATGTTTGGAGCGAATGATCCAAACGACTCAAACTTAGTTGGTATCTCATTCGTTATCACTGTTCATCCTACAAACTCTTCTGCTGCTTTTGCTTCAATCAAGGATATTAGCCAGCATCCAGAAGAAGACGAAATGCTTTTTGTTATGCATGCTGTTTTTCGAATAATTGACATAAAATCAACGACTGGACGTGCTCGACAATACGAAGTAAAATTACAACTGACAAATCAAACTGATCCAGACTTATGCACACTACGGGATCATATTTTACACGATCTTCCTTCATCATACACTGGATGGGAAAAATTAATTGCCATGCTACTTAACATATGTGAACCAGAAAAGGTACAAGACATCATTAATGTATCATTAATACCGGGCGATATAACTGAAGATAAAAACGTGTGTCTCTATACTTTCATTGGAACGAGTTATCGACAATTAGGACAGTTCACTACCGCTAGAATATATTACGAAAAAGCACTTACAATACAACAACAATCACTCCCTTCCAATCATCCTAATTTAGCTAATTTACACAACAATATCGCCAGTGTGTATTCTGATATGGGCGAATATTCAAAAGCTTTTGCGTCTCATGAAAAAGCACTTGCAATTCGACAACAATCACTCCCTTCCAATCATCCTGATTTAGCCAGCTGTTACAACAATATCGCCAATGTGTATTACCAAATGGGCGAATATTCAAAAGCTCTTGCGTCTCATGAAAAAGCACTTGCAATTCGACAACAATCACTCCCTTCCAATCATCCTGATTTAGCTACTTCACACAACAATATCGCCAGTGTGTATTACCAAATGGGCGAATATTCAAAAGCTCTTGCGTCTCATGAAAAAGCACTTGCAATTCGACAACAATCACTCCCTTCCAATCATCCTGATTTAGCTACTTCACACAACGATATCGCCAGTGTGTATTCTGATATGGGCGAATATTCAAAAGCTCTTGCGTCTCATGAAAAAGCACTTGCAATTCGACAACAATCACTTCCTTCTAATCATCCTGATTTAGCTACTTCACACAACAATACCGCCAATGTGTATTACCAAATGGGCGAATATTCAAAAGCTCTTGGATTTCATGAAAAAGCACTTGCAATTCGACAACAATCACTTCCTTCTAATCATCCTGATTTAGCTACTTCACACAACAATACCGCCAATGTGTATTACCAAATGGGCGAATATTCAAAAGCTCTTGTATTTTATGAAAAAGCATTTGCAATTCAACAACAATCACTTCCGCCCAATCATTCTGATTTAGCCATGTCTTATAACAATATTGGCAGTGCGTATTTTCACACGGGCAACTATCCAAAAGCTCTTGCGTCTCATGAAAAAGCACTTGCAATTCGACAACAATCACTCCCTTCCAATCATCCTGCTTTAGCCAACTGTTACAACAATACCGCCATTGTGCACAACAGAATGGGCGAATATTCAAAAGCTCTTGGATTTCATGAAAAAGCACTTGCAATTCGACAACAATCACTTCCGCCCAATCATTCTGATTTAGCCATGTCTTATAACAATATCGGCAGTGCGTATTTTCACACGGGCAACTATCCAAAAGCTCTTGTATTTTATGAAAAAGCACTTGCAATTCGACAACAATCACTCCCTTCCAATCATCCTGATTTAGCTACTTCACACAACAATACCGCCATTGTGTACAACAGAATGGGCGAATATTCAAAAGCTCTTGCATCTCATAAAAAAGCATTTGCAATTCGACAACAATCACTTCCTTCTAATCATCCTGATTTAGCCACGTCTTACAAGAATATCGCCAAAGTGTATTACCAAATGGGCGAATATTCAAAAGCTGTTGCATTTTATGAAAAAGCACTTGTAATTCAACAACAATGACTCCCTTCTAATCATCCTGATTTAGCCAGCTGTTACAACAATATCGCCAGTGTGTATTCTGATATGGGCAACTATCCAAAAGCTTGAGGGTGTTGATGGTGATTCAACAGTTGGCCCTAATGCTAGTACAATAACGTTCCAGAGACGACATTGTTTTATGTTACTGTCGATACCCGTTTGTTACATTCAACAGCACAATAGAAGCGTTTTCTTGATATGAACTTTGCATCATGATACCAATACAAATCAAATAATAATTTCAACTTAGAAAAATGTCATCGTATACTTCTATTACGTTGACTAGGTGTCAATTATATCAACACCTTAGGATTGACCCGTCAGTGTGAAATTGAGTGCATTTTTATATTAGAAAACAATAGATACACACAATACAACACAAGAATAACTATTTTAGACGAAATCGTTGAACTCGATGATTTCCATAGTCCGAGACGTACAAATATGTTTCCGTCGGGTCCAGACTAACATCATTCGGATAGTATAAACGTTGACTTGTATTACCGGATGTACCGTTAACATCACCTGCGACAACTGATCCTTGACTCGCACCAATTGTCCATTTCATAACTCGATTGTTATAATAGTCAGCAACATAAAGTGTCTGCCCATCACGAGTCACCCACGTACCTCCAGGAGCATTTAATTGATTTAAAGCTTTTCCACTAGTGCCGTTACCAGCTAATGTAATAGCACTTCCATTACCGCCAATCGTAAATCGTTGTATGCGGTTATTATTAAAGTCACTAACATAGAGTGCATTTCTATCTTCATCTAAAAAAATAGCACCAGCCAAACCTAATTGAGTATTAGTTGAGCCCCAGTTTCCTAACTGTCCCGCAACGACGACTCCACTAGTTGCATTCACTGGCCATTTAATAACAGCATAACAAGAAAACAATGATATGTAAGCATTACCAGATCGATCAACGGCGATGTCATATGCACTGTAGATTCCCGTCGTAAGACAGGAACTTGGAGACGATCCAGAAGGTGGAATTGTTCCAATAGTTGTTCCTGATCGTTGTATATATACAAGTCCATTATTTTGATTTCGATCCACCATGTAGATTGTACTTGCATTATCGACAAATATTCCGAGAGCATACTGTAAACCGGACGATTTTATTATTTGTCCTGTGCGTGTGAATGGCGGATAAGCTTGAAATGTTGAAAGATCCCAGTCATCAACATACAAAGTTCCATCGTCAGGTGATACATAAATATGAAATGGTCCGCTAACTCCAATTGGACTTGTGATAACAGTCGCATTACACGATCCGACGACTGTTTGACCAACACCTATCGCTGGTACTGCAACGAACGATTAGAATTTCGATGAAAATACGAAATGACTTACGATCGGAACATCGATAAGTGAAATCACAACTTGGTTGACAAGTTAAATTCAGATCGGATCGACAAACATCATTCGATGAACAAATTTGATTACGAAGTAACCGAGATAAACACATTGAACCATTCCAATAAGTCTTGGATGGGCAAACACATCGACTTGTGTTTGTATTACAAATTTCATATCGACTCAAAGCACATCGATCACATGATTGATTATGAATGTTTGCATAGAGACTCGATGATAGTCGAATCGATCCAACAGATGATTTTGGTTTTAAAGGTGATGCAGCAATCGATCCTGATGTTAGTGTATCAGCATCCCAAAGTCGACATTGCTTTGTGTTACTGTCGTAATCATATATTCGACAGTCAATACGTTTGTTACATTCAGCAGAACAATATAATTGTTTTTTTGTTGTAAATATGAGAAGAGAAGGATACGATGGATCACTGGGAACAAATTCGTGTCCCGCAGAACTAAGATCTGATATCGATTGATCCTGAATAGTTGCATGAATAAGAAAAAGAAAAACATGAAATTTGTATGTCATGAATTTGTTCATAATAATGAGAAATGAATAAAGAAAAAATTATCAATTGTTGTGTTGTTTTCTTTTCAATTGAACATAAAAGTGCATATTTGAATTCATTAAAGCATAAAAAAAGCTATTAAAACTTGTTAATGAAATGTATGATTCCTGACAGAAAATGCGTCATTTTTTTTTGAACTTGTACTATTTACAGAAATATGTCAAATAGTTCTATAATCAACCGACAACGAAATCGTAAGGTGATAAAATTTACTCAACAGATGTCCTACATTTACATTAATTTACTACGAAGTTTCTTCATTCCTATTTGACAATTTCTATCAATATTATTTATTTGCTCAGTTTCTTCAATTATAAAATTCAAATATAAATTTTTTTTGTAGGTGCGTCAATCGAATAATCTATTCATAATAAAATCCTATTTCTCTCTTTGTTTCGTCTGCCTACTGACTGTCTCTCTGTATATTTGCTATCATCAGTACAGACGATTCATCTTTCTATTTTATTTTATTTTATTTGAAAGTGTGTCTTTGTTTCCTTTCGACCAAATGTTATCGAGTATCCGTCGTTTTTTTAAATTTCTTCATTGGATTTATTTACAATACTTACTTAACACAGCGCTATATATGCTTGAACCATGGGAACGCCTACTTTTTTCGACATTACTATTCGCTATTCTTTCGACAGCGATCTATTCAGCATTGGTTTTTTTCCCACATCATATTCGATCATTACTACAAACGTACTCGTAATCAATAAACAATTTTCTTTTTTTTGTGTAGTTTTACACATCGAAAACATTGAAATAAAACAAACATCATAAATATCTTTCTCTCATCTAGGTATGATACTAATTCATAAGGACAAAAAAATCGAGAGATGCGTTTTGAAACGAAACGGTATATTGTTGTATATCGGATACTATTACTTGTATTATCTACATACTGTAATGTCAAAATATTCGCGTGAGTGACTCTTTTTTTCTTTCTTCAACATAATCTAGTGAACCGTGCGTATTTATCATCACTCAAATTTCCTTTCTTTCCCCTTTTTTTCTCGTTCTCGCAATATTATATTCGATCAGTTTACACCTGACTATCGATTTGTATGCATTCATAAATCTTCGTTTGATTTGTCTTGTGCCTTTTTTAAAAATACTATTAATGGCAAAAATGTATCAAGACGGTCAATTAGTATGAATCAAATTTTGTCGTATTGACTCATTTCTTTTTGTTTTTGTTTTCTTTTCTAAAGCGTGAATTCAAAGGACCAAAATCGACATGGTATTCATCGATTAAAGACAAATTCGATTATATCTACATGCAGTTTCTACTTGTTACAACACTCTATGTTATGGAGCCTTGGGAACGAATGTTAATGATGAGCATTTTCGTTCTTGTTCTTTCACTTTTTAGTTATTCAGCTTTTGTTTTTATTCCATATCATGTTCATAACATTATTCAAACAGTTCATATTCAATTTTCTTCATAGCTTTTTTTGCTCTTTATCTATACTCGTATTTCGTTTGTAGATCGACATGGATATCGATTGTGATCATCATTCATCGACAACGAATTTAGATGAAGATTTAATGGAACGTTTACGTTCAATAACAACAAGTAATCGAGAAGATTTAATTACACAATTTCGTCAAACAACGAATGCGATGCTTACCGATGATGGTTGCCGATTTTTTCTCGAAATGAATAATTGGAATCTCAATGAAGCCATACTCGCCTATTACGATGCCGAAATGCCTACAGATAAAATACCTCAAATGAGATTTCTTGCCGATGTGACGGTTGGTGAAGGCGAAGCCATACCACCGAATACACATTTTATTAAAACTTGGCGCATCGAAAATTCTGGTCATGAACGATGGCCAAATAATTGCTTGTTGAAATTTATTAATGGTGATCGATTACAAACGCGAGATGAAATCTTTGTTGGATCGTTATTACCCGGTGAACAAACGAATATATCCGTGAATTTAATAAGTCCATCAACGCCAAGAATTATTCGATCACAATGGCGATTATTTACATCGACGGGCGTACCATTCGGAGGTAGAGAAATTGTCAAAAAGAATTCTCTTTTCTAAATACTTTTTTTCTCGCAGATCCGATTTGGTTAATTGCCAGTGTCGAAGTCGGAGGATTATTGGGTATTACTCAACAATTTCAACAATGTACATCTCTCGGTAATTTAATCTTTCCAACGACAACAATGAATCCATTTCAATCGAATCGATGTGAAAAAAAAACAACAAAATTTATTGATTTGATTAGAGTTTATGTTCGATTTTTTTAGATCAACAACCAACGACCGACTCACCCGGAATGATCGACGATGATGCATTTTAAATTTTCTTCTTCTTCTTCTTCTTCTTTTTTTATATACGAAATCTCATTGATATTCAGATAAATATATATAGTTTTTTTTTTAATATTGAAGATGAATAATTCATCAATTCCTAAACAACAATCAAATGAGATAGGAAATGAGTTGAATGTCATCGATCAGGATGAATTTATTGGCAAAGAGAATCTTCTAAAACAATTTCGAGGACAATTAAAACAATTCGAAGATTGGAATGAAAACAAAGATTGGCTTGCATTTCATAATCATCATTATGATTGGTGGACATTTCCAAGTATGTAGAGAAAATAATCTCTTGAGAATAAATAGAAAAATTTATTTAGTTGATGAAATTAGTAGTCGAGGTGATGCGTACCGATTGACGCCGAATGTCATTCGAGAGTTACGAAATGATTCGAAATTTATCGTGGATTTAAGACAAGCCGTTCGATTGATGGTTAAAAGCTGGGGCTGGGTAAACACAAGAATAAAAAAAAACGTTGATTATCAATTGAAATTTGTTTGTTTTTTTCAAAGGATATTGATCGTGCTGAATACTTTCGTAATCGAGATAAAACACAGAAATGGTCACATTGGCCTGTTCGATTGTACAAAGCTGGTAAATCGTTATGGTTATTCGGACAAGATGATTATTATAAATCACTAATAAAACTCGCTCAATCTGTGAAAAACGAAGGAGAAAAACTTGATTATTATTCTCATACGGTTCAAGGCAAAGCTGATGTTCTTCAACAATGGGAAAGAATGAGATAGATTCTGTGTGTGTTCTCTTTTCTTAATCAAAACGGACACGGACGTTCATATTGATGTGTGATGTTGAGTGAAAGTCTTGTTCATCTTAGTCCTTTGTTTATTATTTTGATTTGTTCAATATTATTCGCTTTTTTAATTGAATATTTACGAAAATATATTCAAACAAGACGAGAACAGAAACGAATGGAAGTCATCTTTCAGGTTGTTCGTCAACCACTAGCATATGAAAGTTTATTTGTTTAAAAGTCTAGTTTTTAAAAAAAACAGAAGCAACGAATTTTCGTTTCTATTTTTTGCCTTCTCCAGCAAGTGATGCCGATGAGCCGTGCGTGGCTTCACCTTCATATTTGGTACCCGGTCGGCCTTCATGCGGATGTGGCAACGGTTGAAGTGTTGGTGCTACACCCCAAATGTCACGAGCATATTCGGCAATTGTTCGATCACTTGAAAATTTACCCGATGCTGCGATGTTCAAAAGACATTTTTTCGTCCAAGCAATTGGATCCTTTTATGTAACGAAAATAGAAACGTAAATGTTTTCTGAAATAAATTATAAAATTGACTCGTACCTTGAAAAGTTCGGCAACTTTTTCTTGACATTTAACGTAGCTTTCATAATCGGCTAAAAGCATATAACTGAATAAAACGAGAGAGAGATAGAGAGAATCAAAAGAAATATTAAAAAGAAAACGTACTGATCACCACGATCGCACAATAAACTGTTGACAACGTCGTGAAAGAGGTCGGGATTTTCAGGTGAGAATACACCTGATTGAATTTGATCGAGAACTTCTCGTAATTCGCTATTTTTCTCATAGAAATCTCGTGCTCGATAACTACAAAACAACAAATTATTAAATCAATCGGCTAAGCATTTTCATTCGAATGTTTTTACCCTTGTTTTTCAAGTTTATGAACTTCATCAACGGTCATACCGAATATAAATATATTTTCATTGCCAACTTCTTCAGCCATTTCAACATTTGCACCGTCCAACGTACAAATAGTCATTGCACCATTGAGCATAAATTTCATATTCGATGTACCACTAGCTTCCATGCCAGCAAGCGATATTTGTTCGGATAAATCAGCAGCTGGAATGATTTGTTCAGCCATGGTAACTCGATACTTAAATTTAAAATCGGGAAATGTTTCGTATTGACAATGAAATCAACTTACATTCTCGAGAAAAACAACTTTCAAACGATCGCCAATGACTGGATCATTGTTGACAACTTTAGCAACACTGTTGATCTAATCAAAGAAAACGATATTTCATTTGTTGCTAATGAAAAATGATTTACTAATTTAATAATCTTCTTCGCCATATGATAACCTGGTGCAGCCTTTCCACCGATCATAACTGTTCGTGGTACAAATTTACCATCAGGATTTGCTTTGATTCGATTGTATAATGTAATAACATGTAGAACATTTAATAATTGTCGTTTGTATTCGTGAATACGTTTGACTTGCATATCATAGAGTGACATTGGATTGATTTGTTGATGTTGAGTTTTCAAGAGCCATTCGGCAAGACGATGTTTATTTTCTTGTTTAACTTGTTGAATATCTCGAATAAACGCTTCATTATTAACGAATTCTTTCAAACGTTTAAGATGACTAAGATTCGTTATCCATTCTTCGCCAATTTTCTAAATATGAAATTCATATTGAAATTCATATTGAATCGAATTGTAATTTTTACTTCAGCAATAACATCGCTGAGATTTGGATTGCTAAGAACAATCCAACGACGAGGAGTGATACCATTGGTTTTATTTTGAAATTTATCCGATGAAAATTCATAGAATGATTTAAAACTACAAAAAAATGAATAATAATATTCAAGTTTAGTCATGATTTTTACAGTGTAGTTTTCAAAAGATCCGAATGGATTTGTGCAACACCATTGACAGCATGAGAACCCTAGAAAAATAAATTAGTTCAATCTTTTTTCTCTCTCTCTCTTTCTCTCTTACGACAATAGCTAAATAAGCCATATTAATACGTTTCTCTCCACCTTCTTCAACAATGGATAAATCTCGAATACGATTATTATCACCTGGATATTTCGCAGCAACTTCTTGAAGATGTCGTAAATTAATTTCATAGATAATTTGTAAATGTCTTGGCAAGACATGTTCTAATAAACCAACGGTCCAACGTTCGACAGCTTCAGGCATTAATGTATGATTTGTGTAAGCACAAGCACGTTTGGTTACTTCCCAAGCTGTATTCCATTCGAGACCTTCGATATCGACTAGTAAACGCATTAATTCAGCGATCGTCAACGCCGGATGTGTATCATTCAATTGAATAGCAACTTTATCGGGAAATGTACTGAAATCATCACGTGTTGCCGATGAAATACCGAATTTCGAATGTTTATATCGACGGATAATATCCGAGAGTGTTGCAGCAACGAGAAAATATTCTTGTTTAAGACGAAGTTCTTTGCCTTGCATGTAATTATCATTTGGATAGAGTACACGTGTAACATTTTCAGCTAAACTTTGTTCACTAACTGAATTCAAATAATCGCCATCGTTAAAAAATTGAAAGTTAAATTTTTGTGCCGCTTTTGCACTCCATAATCGAAGAGTATTGACAACATTATTATTAAAACCCGGTACGGGCGTGTCGTACGGCATGGCCATGATGACTTTTGTATCGATCCATTTCGGTTTGCCATTCTGTTCAATGACTCGACCGTAGAGATTGACAGGTATTTGATATTCGGGCCGAGGAATTTCCCATGGATTACCGTATCGTAGCCAATCATCGGGTTCTTCACATTGAAAACCATCTTTAATTGTTTGTTGAAAAATACCGAATTCATATCGTAGACCATAACCATAGCCAGCAATGCCTAATGTTGCCATTGAATCAAGAAAACACGCAGCTAAACGACCGAGACCACCATTGCCAAGGCCGGCGTCTTCCTCGAATTCTTCTAATTCTTCAATTGACAAGCCAAGTTCGTACAAAGCTTCATCCAATTCGGATTCAATGCCAAGATTTATCATCATATTCGATAATGATCGACCCATGTAGTATTCTAATGATAAATAATAGACACGTTTCGGATCGGTATCATAATAATGTTGTTGTGTTCGAATCCATCGACCAACAAGATGATCACGAACGGTATACGCTGTTGAAAGATAATAATCACGATTTGTTGCAACATTTCGATCTTTAACAATGGAAAAATGAAGATGACGATTGAAAGTTTTCTTCACTGACGCAACATTTTCAAGTAATGGTAGACCACGAATAGAAATTTGTTTACGTCGATCTTTATCTGTCAATGGAACTTTAGTCGATTTCGACATGATTTTTGATATTTTAGAAAATAAGACGACGATACAACGAAGTGCAATATAGATATATACTAAATGTCGTTCGCCCTTGAAAAAACAGAGAACAAACAACAAACGACAAGAGAACGAAGAAAAAACAGAGAGAAAGCAACGAAATGCATGCACTCGTTATTTATCGGTTGGTTCTTTCGTTTTTCGTGTGCCTCGATAGCGAGAAAAGAGAAAAAAAATCGAATCTTTCGTATTGAAGGTGTGCTTTTATGTTTATTCACGAAACAATACAAAACAAATCAGTGATGTTTTTTCTTTCCATATAATTGTTCGAGAAAAAGTCCGATAAAAACAAGTATTGTACCACAAATCTGTTGATTCGAAAGTGGATGTTGAAAGATTAAAACTGAACAGAGAATAGTGAAAAATTTTCGAGTGGTTGTAAATATTGAACAAGTCAATGGACCGAACCATTCAATTGTTAGAAAGATAAAATTCTAAATCAAGGAAAAATCTTAGTTTTAGTTAATCGATTCATTTCTGATGATTTACTTGGCCAATAGCTCCAGTTAAACCAAGTAAAAACATATTAGTAATAACACGTGGATAGGTTTGAATAAATGTTATCAATGGAAAAAATTCACCAGTAACAAAAACACCGATCGATGCCCAAAGACACGACCAGATATTCATCGAATACATCATATGATAAGCTTGAACTTGATGTTTATCTCGAATTTTATCCTGAATACCTCCTGTTAGTCCATCAAATACAAGTGATACAATCTAAACAACAGATGTTTGCCTTTGTTTCTTTCATTTTCAATTGCTTACTAAAAGAAATTCTCCCATTCCAATATTGAAACTAGCTTCAGAATTTGTGTCTGAGCTTTTCGGTGTTTTGTACATGAACAAAACAACACCGAGGACAATCAATAAAACGTAGAAATATTTCGTCCATGGATATTTCTTATTTGCTACGAGAACACCGAGTAACATGACCGGCACGGGTTTAACCGATTTGCCAAGTACTTGCATTGGATAACTGACGAATTCCAGCGCATAATTACTTGCTAACATCGCAAATAAATATGTAAACGATGAAAATGCATACATCTTCGATGGTGTCGTATCACGAGGAGATTGACGAAGAAGTAAAATCACTTTCGATATGATTGCATTGAAAATACATTGAAAAAAAACTAACGAAAGAATAAATGTAAATTTATCGTTCGTTCCATATTTGCCTTGTACTCTGAAATAATAGCAAAATTGATTCGTTCGATCATTGATTTCGAAGTTAAATCTTACATTGACTCTTGGACAATGCCGAATAGAAGATAAGCTACAAAGATGCCGAAAAAACAGGCAATTAATCTGACAGATGGTTGTTCGAAAAAATTTTTCGTTTTTTGATGATGTTGATGCGGCATCGTTGAGAGAATAAACCGACTAATTGGCCTAGATATCTGTGTATTAAAAGACAGATGATGATGACGAGAAACTTGTCATCATCTCGAATGGAAAGTCGATGAAGCAATCGTAAAACAACGGTACTATGACATCTATAGACGACAGAAAAGAAAGGTTAACGATAACGAGAAATGGCTGAGTTTTTCATGATTGTATGTAATATAATATATTTTCTCTTTTTCCTTTGACGAAAAAGAAATATGTCGACAACCATGGATCAAGTTGTTAAACGAGCTAAGGACAGTTTCGGACCAATGTTTGATAAAAGTCTACATGATCTTGTTCGTGGCATTCGAAATCATAAAGATAATGAAGTAGATATTCGCCTTTTTATCTTCATTTTTTTTATCTTCTTCTTCTTTCAAGTCAAAATATATCAATGAAGCTATGGATGAGATAAAACAAGAACTCAAACAAGATAGTATTGCTATTAAAGCCAATGCTGTAACTAAATTAATCTATGTAAATTTTTTGAAAAAAAATCCATTGTTAAATCGAATAAACTTCTCGTTTTAGCTTCAAATGCTTGGCTATGATATTTCATGGAGTGCTTTTAATATAATTGAAGTTATGAGTTCAAATAAATTTACTTATAAAGTAAAGAAAAAGAATGTGAATTGTTAATTTGATGCATTCTTTGTGAAATAGAGAATTGGTTATCTTGCAGCTTCGCAATGTTTTCATGAAGGAACAGATGTACTGATGTTAACAACAAATATGATTCGAAAAGTAAAGCGAGAGAGAGAGAGATTATTTTGAAAATAAAAAAAAAATCATAATTTTATTGAATATCTAGGATTTAAGTAGTCCATCAATGTATGAATCAGGATTAGCTATGAGTGGTTTATCATGTTTTATTAATCAAGATTTAGCAAGAGATCTAGCAAATGATATAATGACACTTGTAAATGACAACAAAAAAGAATGTCATTTGAAAAAAAACAACAAGAAAGTTTTTATATTTAGATGACGTCTAGCAAACCATATATTCGAAAACGTGCTATACTTCTTTTATATAAAGTCTTTTTAAACAATCCCGATGCATTGAAACCAGCATTTCCACGTTTAAAAGAGAAACTCGAAGATCCTGATTCAGGCGTTCAAGCAGCAGCTGTCAATGTGATTTGTGAATTAGCACGACGTAATCCAAAGAATTATCTTGCACTAGCACCAATCTTCTTTCGTTTAATGACAACATCAACGAATAATTGGGTGTTAATTAAAATTATTAAACTAGTAATCATTGATTTTGAAATAGGAAAATAAAAAAAACAATTATTTGAATTCGATTTAGTTTGGTGCATTGACACCATTAGAACCTCGTCTAGGCAAAAAACTCATCGAACCATTGACTAATCTCATTCATAGCACATCAGCTATGTCATTACTCTACGAATGTATAAATACTGTTATAGCTGTTCTCGTTTCAATCTCATCAGGTTTACCAAATCATAATTCATCGATACAATTATGCGTACAAAAACTACGCATTCTCATCGAAGATTCCGATCAAAATTGTATAAAAAAACAAACAAACTTTTTTCCAATGAATAACATTTTCGTTTTTGATTTTATTTTAGTAAAATATCTCGGCCTATTAGCAATGTCGAAAATTTTACAATCACATCCGAAAAGTGTTCAAGCGCATAATGATTTGATCATGCAATGTTTAGACGATAAAGATGAATCGATTCGTTTACGAGCATTGGATCTACTTTCGGGCATGGTAACAAGAAAAAATCTCATGGAAATCGTGAGAAAATTAATGATTCATATGGATAAATCGGAAGGATCACACTATCGTGATGAATTACTGTCGAAAATCATTGAAATCTGCAGTCAAAGTGATTATCAACATATTACAAATTTTGAATGGTAAAATTAAGAATTTTGTTTCGATTTTCGAATAAATATATAATTTCTTTTTCTAGGTACATCAGTATTCTCGTTGAATTAACTCGTTTAGAAGGTACAAAACATGGCAATTTAATATCACTTCAAATGCTCGATGTTGCCATACGAGTCGAATCGATTCGAACATTTGCTTGCAATCAAATGGCAATTCTACTTGAGAATGCACATGTATTTATACATGGCTCGAATTCGACGACTGTTGCCGAAGTTTTGTATGCAGCTGCTTGGATTTGTGGAGAATTTTGTTCGTAAGTGACGATTCTATTCAATGAATATCATGTTTAACTGCATTGTTTTTATCTTAGTCATTTGAAAGACCCACAGAAAACTCTTGAAGCCATGTTAAATACAAAGATTACACTTTTCCCTGGACATATTCAATCTGTTTACTATCAGAATATTTTAAAGATTTTAACACATCTCGTTCAATCGATTGACAATACACAGGATTTAATTTCGAAAACCATCGAGAAAATGTCCGTATTTCTCTCGAGTGGAGATGTCGAAGCACAAGAACGAGTAAAAACAAAATTTTGATTTAAGGAAAAACAAAAATCTTCGAAAATCAAATTCATCTTTTAGGCAAGTGTCATTTTAAATATTTTAAAACAAATCAAATCGGGATTTAATTTCGCTGAATTAACATTTCTCTTCGATGGAGTACTCAATCCAGTTGCTGCTAAAGCTCAACGAAAAGTTGCGGTACCAAATGGGTACGAACGTTTTCGATCGAATAAGAAAACAAATCGAAATCATTTTGCATATTTTTAGTTTGGATTTGGATGCTTGGATCAATGATCCGCCATCGGAGAGCGAAGACGAAGACGAGATTCCGGATAATCCACGATTTTTTACTCAAGAAAATTCGATGCCTACGTATGAAAAGCCGAAAGCAGCCTACGTCGAACCGACAAGTGAAGAATTAGAAAAACAACGACAATCGAGAAAACAAAGTGAACAAATGAATCCATTCTATTTGAAAGATACGAAAAAAACAAAGAAAATCGAAGAAATTCATGAAACACCTGTTGAACTATCGAATGGCTCGAAAGGAACAACAATGCCAAGTCATTTACAATTGTCATTATCCGATCAATTATATCGGCAAACGAAAATCGATGAAGAAAATCGACGTTTAAAGAAAAAATCAAAATCTGATAAGAAAAAAGGAAAAAAATCAAATTTAAATCCAATCGATGATAATGATGATGATCTCTATCCGAATATCAAAGTAACACGTGGCGGAGAATTACCTGAAGGTGCTACTGAAAGTGGAAATGAAGATAATGATAATCAGAACAATTCTGATCCACATAAAGCATTAAACATCGATTTAGAAGATAAACATATTCAAGTAGTAGCAGCACCTCCTGCTCCTCAACCACCGCCAGTATCTCTTGCTGTTCAATCAAAACCATTGAAACCAAAAAAGAAAAAGAAAGAACGTACCGAATACAAAGAACTAATCTCACCGAATGAAAACTCTCAAGCTCAAGTGACGTCAATTGAGAAACCCAAGAAAAAGAAGTCAAAAGACAAAAAGCCTTCGATGAACAATAATTCTGCTCCACTCCTTCTCGATATAATGACCGATGATATTCAATTAGCCAATACCGATCAACCGATTGCCGAACCTTATCTTCTTGCTGGTCAATCTGAAAATTTAATAATCGTAAAAATTCTTTTCTTTTTTTTTTCGTCAATCATTCGTTCTTTTTCTCTAAAAGGAATATTCAATAAGTTCTCATACAACATTAGCTCAACTTGACGTTACATTTCGTCTGAAAAATCAAACATCATCAATGATTGGTCAGATCGACATACATATTGTTGATAGTATGAGTTCAAAATTACTAAATACAACAAGTGCAAATCGAATCACATTTTCGACTCTCAATCTTTTTCCATATTCGGAAAATTATCTACATATTTTCTTTGCTATTAATGCAATATCATTTGCACAGAAATTGAAAACAACAGTAACTTATACAATTAATGTTCGTTGAACGAATTCATTTTCGAAGAAGAATATTTTGAATTTAATTTTTGCTTTTTTTTTGTCTTTTCGTAGAAATCGAACGAAATTGAAACCGATACAATAGAATTTAAATTAAATCTTCCTTGTTCACAATATTTAAAAAAGAAGACAATCGATTCGAATGCTTTTACAGATCTGATGACATCGGGAACATTGACATCACAATCGCATATTAACATTTCATTAGCTAATCACGATTTTTCGTCGATAATTCATAGTCTTTGTCAATCGTATCGTTTAACTGTTGTTGAACAAGTCGGTTTAGCAGCTTCGTTATATTCGGAATCGATTCTTGGACATCCTGTTGCCTTTTTAGTCAAATTAAACGTATATATATATATTCTTGTTCGAATTGAATAGTATTTTAATTGATTTCATATTCTAGAATCTTTCAAGCAATATCTCAATCGATGGTAAATCAACTGAAACTCATTTTCTATCCAATTTAATGGAAGAAATAAAGAATTCATTCCATTAATTTCTTATTTTTATTCCAACAAAACATATTATATGTACACAGTGATCTAAACGTTTCTCTCTCGTTTTTTTTTGTTCCGATATGTACGATGTTTATTTTAAAAGAAAACAAAACAAACAGAAAAAATATACTTCGTTGTTCTATGGTTTCCATGTACGATTGTTTGTACTTTGAGTAGCAGCTGGTTTTCGACGTACATTAAAAAGTTCATAGTTGCAATTCATACATAAATGTGAATAATAATTTCTTCGTTCGAAATCCGTTGTCAACGGCATCCGAGGTTCTTTCATGCAACGTGTACAAATACGATCGTAGCTAACGGAATTTGCTCGTGCACGAGTTCGTATTATTTTCTTCGTTGTTATTGCTGCGGGAACAGGTGATGATGATGCTGTTTTACGTTGAATACTATACAAAGTGGCAGTTGGTTGATGAGAAAATATTTGAAGGATTTGTTTTGTTGGTGAAGGTCCATATGGTTCACGAGCTGTAGCGTGTGATGTTGTTCGTTGTTCGACAGTGTAGACAGACTTTTGATGTAATTGAATGTATCGATAGATGAAGTATGTCAGAATATAGAGTGCAGAAAAGAGAATAAATAAAGCAGCAAGAAGAATTTGAACACTTTGAAAGATTTTTTTAGCGTACATGTCAATGATAAAATAATTTGGCCAAAGAACATTTATTGGCCAACCGGTAACAACAACATTGGTTGTTGAATTTGATGCATTGACAACAGCATAATTACAATCAAGAAAGAAACAACGTGTTGGATCGATAATGACAAGTATGTCATATGCAATTAATAAAAAACAAAGAATAATCATAACAAAGCAGAGAACAGTTGCGAAACGAACAAGAGTTAAATTTGGTTTGAAACCAGAAATAAGAACGAGTAGACCACAGATTAGAAGTGGAAGAAAAAGAATAAAACCTCCGAATGCTGTTGAACGTCGAAGATCGTAGATTGTATGTCCAACTTCCATACCAGCTATACAAAAACTGAGAAAAATCATTAGAATTCCAATAATAACGATCCATATTTTTGGCCAACGTAAAATAAGTCCGTATTTATTAAATGTAGCAGCAACCTGACTTGATGCTACGGACATTCTTATTATTTTAAATAACTGTTTGTCCTTTCTTATTTTATAACAACAAAAGAGAGAGCAAAAAAAAAAAACACTAAACGAACTTGAAATTTTTTTAAAAAAAGAAATTGAGTAGGCGTTCAACATTTATTATTATTTACAGAGTTTCTTTTTTTTTATGTAATTGACTTTGCGTTCTTTCGTTTGTTATTGTTGTTATTTTTCATAGGGGATTTAAATAGAAAAATGATTTTAGTACACTTTTTGGATTGAATTCATATTTAATCAGAACGAGTTTATGATAATTATTCATCGAAGACATACGATCATACTATTCATGAATCATTGTAATTAAATCTTGATGATAATGACGTTCTTCTTCTTTACCTATCCAGAATATTCAGTAGACGATTACACGCTTGACAAGATTAAATATCAATTAAAATATGTTTCCAAGGTATCAAATTCTCTTCCAATTGTAGTTGAGAACCCTCGAATCTCTCACTCATTGTATTGTTTTCAATTAAACAGAAAACATTTTTATGAAATGAAATTTTTTTTTAATAATGAAAAAATACTGTTGTTTTACTGATTTTTACAGTTGATAAACATTTGTGATTGACTGATATTTTTGTTGTGAAAATATTATGTCAAAAGTTTGACAAACTAATATTGATATTGGTCTTGAACTAAAGAAGAAAAACATCTGCATACGTGGGCAGAACGCAACCTTAACGGCATTTCTCATGCATCAATTGAAAATCTAATCAATTAAAAACAAAGATTATCAATCTCCTGAAGAAATTCTTTTTCCTTTTGTTTTCTTGATTAAAGAATATTTCTGGCTGAACTGAATGAAAGAAAAGAAGTTCTTCCTTTTTTTTTACTTTGCAATTTGTTATGCACTCAAAATAGAAATAGAATACTTCATCAAAATATGCAACATGTCGGAGCAACGACAAGAAAAAAAAATCGATTCATACACTTCCGATTAACAATTTTTTTTTCTTCTATATTCCCGATAATTATTCTCTTGAGTGATTTGATCTAAAGAAATTGTTCTTATTTTATCAGAAGAAAAAACCTTTTGTGACAACTGACGTTTAACATGGCAAATATTGATTCATCGATATTTTGTTTTTCTTCTCAAAAAGCAATTATGCCAGCAACTGCTGAACTTCGTCCTACTTTTTTTTCAGTAATTTTTTCTTTTTTCTTTGACTCCCCTATTAACATAAATATTTCATGGATGCTTACGTCAAAACACGAAGAAATATTAGATTCTTGTTCTTTCTTTCTTTTCCTACCTGTCTCAATGTTGTTTTTTAGTCTCGGCGTCCAATGAAAAAAAAGCAAAAACGGAAGCTCTCTTAAAATCTACTTAAGAAAAAGGCCGTACGCAAGCAAACGGGAGAGCCCGAGAGAGAGAGAGAGAGCGAGAGAGAGAAAAAAGAGAGAGAGAGAAAGAGACATAGACGGTTTCTCACTCGGATACTGTCATTTGTTATTTTCACGTATTCAAAGAAGGTTGCTCTCTGCTGCAGGCGGCAGAGTTTTCTCCTAATATTATATCGCAGGCGATTATCCCATTAAAAGCAAATAATATAAAACATGTCTTTACAACAATATTATCAATTCGAATATCAACAACCATTATTCGATTTATCGGCTGGTTCGATAAAAGATTTTAATTTCTTCAATATCCATTCTAGTCGACAAGGTGATGAATTTGATAATGCTAAGGTAGAGAGTCTTTTTTGTCTTCGCATTATTGAGTTAATGATCGATGATCATTGTTTTTAGTTACCACGCAAACGTCGTGATGATACCAACGATGTAGTCAATCGACTCTATGAACAAACATTATCAGGACGACCGGGTGAACGAGATGTTCTGCGTACAGGTGGCCGAAAAAATAAAAACGAAATCTTAGGTTTGGCAAACGCCCGTTTAATTAAAGAGAAACATCTCTTTGGTGACAAATATTTTCGTAAGAAATGCAAATAGAACAACGATAATAAAAAAAAGAATTCTTGTTATTCTACAGGAGATCTTGATCTCGTACGTGGTATTCAAGCTAATGTTAACAATGGCGAATTTGTTCTTGTTCTTCGTACGGACGGTCGAATTGTCGCCATGAGCGATGAAGTTGAACATCACTTGGGAAAAACAATGGTAAGACTTGTTTTTCTCTTGATAATCGTTTTTTTTTACTTCTTGTCGTCTAGCGTTCTTTATACACGCAATGTATTAACATGTTCGAATGTCTGAATTCGAAGGACGGTCAAAAATTACAATCGATTCTTAATTGTTCGGCTGACTTAACTAACAAAGAACATCGACTCGTTTGTACGTTTCGTCTACCCAAAGGCAAACGACCGAGTCGAATACGTGAAGATGTCAAAGCAATTTCAATGGCTGGCCATTTCTATTCATGTCATAACTCATGTTATGAACGTTTATTTGTTGCTCGTTGTGAAGCTTTAGTGTCTCGTACAACAAACGGAACGAGTTCATCACAAACCAATATGCTCAATAATACAACAATTAAAATAACATTAAATGACGATATGACTGTTAGCATGATCTCGTCTAAGTAAGAGTTCAATGAGAAAGAAACAAACATAAAATCTTTTCATCATCGAATTTGTTTTTAGTGTTAAAGATGTTCTCGGTTATTCTCGAAATGATTTAATCGGTAATTGGTTTGGAAGAATCTTGGCAACTAATGATTTAGAAAACTTCGAATCAATTCGACAAGCATATTGTAAGAACAATACACAGGCGAAAGACAAACTAATTTATACTTTTTCTAGTTCAACATGATCAACAAATGCCAATAAATATTTTCGATATTTTCGATGTTTACACAAGCAACGGCGAAAATCGTTTGACATTCTTATGTCAAATTCGACCAACACGTGAACGACGATCGAAGGCAGTTAAATATTCAATTATTGGGCAATTAATTGAGTAAAAAACAAACTTGTTTTCTTTCATTCATTCTTTTTTATAAATTCTTTGCATTTCTAGTCCATCAATGCGTGATGAATATGTTGAATACGTTCATGGCAAAAGTGAATCAGATCCTGTATCAATCAAAGTCGAACAAGTAAATTTGGGTGCGCAATTGAATGATTTACTGTTGGCATGTTGTGTCTCACTTTTGATTTGATTGTTTAGTTTCACCGAAAGCGAGCGAAGATACCATCATGGCCAATAGTCCGTCACTCGCCATGGGTCTCCTCATGTTCGACAATGTTGATCACAACACCTGTCAACAAAGATCACCGTCATTCACTCGATCACTCTCGAATGTCGTCGCACCGTTCATATTCAACGACGAATCGGCACAATTCTTCGACATCGACTACTGCCCAAACACAACATTCGATGATACATTTATGAAACTTCAACTTGAACAAGAATTAGCCAGTATTGATGCTTTAATCGATGAATATTAATCAAAGCATATTTGCACAATACGAGTGACCACGCAGGAATCATTTTTTTCTCTCTCTCTCTCTCTTTCTTTTGAAATTCTGTTGCAGCAGGTCTGCGCATATTTGTTTCTTTCGAAAGACCGGCGCTTTCGAAATTATCTTAATCTTTCAAGTATAGCTTTTTGTGTTCATGTCTCTCTTACGCTTGCAATGTTGATGTTGTCAAATGAAATTCTTTAGCTGCGTGCGAACTACTACTACCGGTGAACTCGTTTCTTGTTTATATTATTATTCTTTGTTGTTCAGTTATTTGACTTTATTTTCGATGTCAATAAATATAAAATCTACTAAAAAATAAATGGTCGCGCCTATTTTTTTTTCAATGACGACAGCACGCAAAAAAACAACGAACAAAGCAAATCATGATTTTTTGACAGTCGTCAATAAATTGACGTCATTAAATATTATGGAAAATAAAATTACTTCCTGAGTGAAACTATTTTGACACAAATCCTCCTATTGCTCACAAATAATTACATAAAACAGTTATTCGTTATTCGTTGGTAGTTTTTTTTGTGTAAAAATAGCATTTCCAGGTTTCTCTATCAGATTATTTATTCATAGAATTTATTTTTCTGTAAGATATACGCATACGATCATTACGATGAATGTTGGCATTTCACAGAAGCGGATTTCCAGATTTTGAAAAAGAAAAAGAAGATTATTAATGAGCAAAGGAAGAATCTTATTTTTAATATATGAACTTATTTAAACTTTTTTGCGAACAATTTTTTTTTTGATCTTTTATAATCCATAGAAAGTCAGTCAATTAGATCGTTCAATGAATCTTATTTCGAAATGAAGATAATTGAAATTTCTCATGTTTAAGTAAAAGAAAGAAAAACGAACACAGTACAATACAACACATTGATGTGTGCAGAAAAACAAAAAAAAACATTTGTGTTTCGAAGCAAAATCGACACAAAAAGAAAATCAATATACAGAAATCAGTTCGTTCGTTTAGTTGTCTATTCCGGTACTGTTTTAATTTCCATCATTAAGCGACATAATAACCATGAGATGTTCATCGGCCGTTGGATGCGACGGTGGCGTACGAGGTCCATTCGAGAAACTAATCGATGGACATATGATACGTAGGAATTTTCGACTGAATTTACAGGGCGGAAAGATATTGAGGGTGACCGTTTCTTTATCATTATTTGAATTATACGGAAGTGTGATAATACCAGCTGCTTCTTTTCTATAGAAACAAAAAACAACGACAACAAGTCGAAACAATGAAATATTTAAATGCTTTGTTTTTGATCGACTTACGAAGTCAGATAGGAAATTAAATGCGAAAGTGATGATTCATTATCTTTATCATTGGGCGATGACGAATGATTGCCATTTGAAACGATAGATTTCGTTGAACTGATGAAAATAGCAAATTTAGTTTGATTAGCTCGATTGCTATTCGTTCTCGTTGACGCATTGTCGACACTCGAGCGAAGTTTTTGTTCTAATTCATCGAGTTTATGCGGATCGAGTCGAAGTCGTTGAGTAACTTGTAATTCAGGTGCATTGCCATTGGATTTTAGAAGCATTTTTTCGGCTAATTGCGGATTACCGGCGAGGAAATGTAAACGTGCTTCGTAAGCATGCGATTTGAGAACGAATTCAACGGGAAAAATACTCGTATATTTCGTATTGGATTTCACAAGTTTTTCACAGAGTTTAAATAAATCATTGATATTCGTTACGTGTTCAGCATCTTGCGATGAAAGATACGAGCCTAGTGGGCCGGCAAATGTCTGTCCGACAACGGATGGACTTGGACTTGGACTACGTTCGTCGATTGGCGATGGTGAACGTGAAATTGGATTCGACGATTTAGGCTCGTGAATATCATCGTTCGATATTGACGAACGTGATGTCGAACGAGATGCTCGATCTTTCGATGTCGTATTATCTTGAGGTCGAACGATAACGAAACGTCGAGCTGTTGGCCGATCGAGATAATCGATTCGAAGGCCACCTTAATAAACAAATCGAATTTTTGATAAAACAAAAAATTTCATTCGTCTTACCACGCCGTGACGAATCCGATTGTCCCGAATCAGCTCGTACTTTTTTCCCGTCGATAAATTGCGTTACGCCCGTCATTTTACCTCGTGCTTTAATTGCATCTTCAATTTCATTATAACTAACAATTGCAATCGGTTCACCATTGGTATAATCTAATGATTTGACTTGTCCGTAACGTGAAAATGCTTGTTCAAGATCACGACGTTTCATATCTATGGGTATATTGCCAACCCAAAGACAATTTGTCGGTACGATTTTGCCTGAAAATACATAGGATGTAAGTCAATAGATGTTTGAAGATATCTCTCTATCATTATTTATCATTGTAAATACACATTATGTAATTTTATAATTTGCTAATTCAATTCGAGAAAATGAAAACTCGCTCTGGGAGAAAGAAAACGTGTGTGTGAGGGATGAATATCCATGTGTATAATTCATCATAATTTGAAGAGAATTCATTTTGGAATGAATAAATAAAATCATCATTTTATATATTACACAATATTCTACATAAATCAGATAGGACCTCGTCTCAAACGCAAATGCATTAAATATGCCAAATAAAAGTGTAATAATCAAAATTTCTAAAATGATAAACGGTCACAAAGAAAAACAAATATCATATGAGCAAAGAACAATTTCGAAATGGTTAAAAAAAGAAAAGCAAGCTCGATTTCGTATGCCTACCGTATCCTATTTTGCAGTCGGCCTTGCCAATGAATCGTCCGTCCATGTCTCGACGAGCTTCGTACGCCATGTCCATGTTTTCGTATTGAATGAATGCGTAAGCTCGTTTCGAAGACGATTGAGGAACTTTGAGGTCGACTTCTTCGATTTTTCCGTATCGACCGAAGACTTCGCGAATTTTCGATTCTTTGATGTCACGTTCGAGATTGCCGACGAATAAAGTTCGAGTTGGTTCGTGTTGAACATTGGATTCAGCTCCTCGACCAGCCGAAAAATCGTCGTTTTTGCTTCGATTTTTATGTCCGACGGGTGATGTCGAAGCGCTTCGACTGCGTCGACGTGACGTTGTTCGAACCGGCGACGGTGATGAATCGTTTTGTGGTCGACCGGCGTATTCAGCGAGATCGGGCGGAAGTGGAATGTAGGGTGAATAGTGTCGACGGGGACGAGATGGTGGTGTTGGCGAACGACGATGTCGACTTCGTGGCGGACTGGGAGTTGGAGGTCGACGAGCTGCTGGCCGACGACGAGGAGGAGATACTGGCGAACGAGAACGAGAACGTGATCGGGGACTAGCAGTGATCGGTTGCTCAGCTGGAACTGTACGACGATAGTAAACTCTGTGAAATGAAAAATATGAGTTTGAAGAGCGTCTATTTTGTTCAATTTGACTTACGGTTCGAGAACAACTTGAGCATTTTCCCAGACAAGACCGGTTTTCGCATGACGAGCTTTGCGTGCATCGTCAGCATTGGTAAAATTAACAAATGCGACACGTTCTTGATTTTTATAGTAGATTTTCACCGAATTTTGACCGTATTTCGAAAATTTCTTATCACATAACTCACGAATTTCTACAGAAAATCAAAAAATTCATCAGTTTATTTTTCTCCAAAAGCAATTACGAGGATCGGATATTTTTGAACTGATATTTTTCACACAAATTGATGTATAAACACGATGTTGATCAGAATTATTGCCGGTATCATTGGAATTCGATGGTTTCGAACGTTTCGACGGCGGTACACCACCGGTCGATGGCGAACGTGAATAACGTGCTCGACGTGAGCCACTAGCACTGTTTGAAATCGGTGGTGAACTCATCTGTGTGTGTGTGTTTTCAAAAAATGTATTTAATTTGAACACGAATAATTGATACAATGAAGAAGAAGAAGACGAAGAAGGCAATAACAATGAGCTAAGGATTGGTATTCGATGGATGAGAAGTTTGAAAGGAGGGAGGAAAAGAACGAATGGGATTTAACATAGCAATGCATTCGATGTCACTAGTTGCTTATAGGAAATTCATTGTCGTAATGTTTTGCGATATTTTGTAAGTGTTTTTCGAAATTCTTCTTTGTATAGTTTTGAGGGTAAAACAAAAATGACAAATGTCAACATGGGCGGAATAAATGACGCTAAATAACTGATTAAATAGATCGATGGACTACTGTTTGATGACATACAACCAGCAACAAATGAAATTATCAATCGAGGTAATGATAAAATGACAAGAACAATTGGTGAAATCAATAGATGACGATGTTGCTGAAATTGTTCGCGCAGTATATCAATATAAATTTTGTCTTTGTGTGTTTTGCGTCGGCGTTTTGTCGATAAAATGATTATTGTTGATGCTGAAATAATATTTAATATGAATGGAACAAAAAAATGAAACAAATGAACAATTTGATTGAAAACAACCAGCTCGGATGAATAAGAAACAATACACCATGTACGTTTCTGTTCATCGGTACTGTCATCATCGACTAATTGACGATGAATAGGATCATAGATTGTCAATGTAGTTATCATTAGTAGAAGAAAACCGATCATATATTTAGCTACTTGTTTACTTTGTTTTGCATTAAATTTTGTACCTTTCACAATACTCATAGTTCTTTCCATTGCAATGCAAGCATTTAACCATTTATCCGTATTCAAACAGATTTGTAATAAATAATCGAATGAATAACATTGTATATTGAGAAATAATCGATTAGTAATCATTGACATTTGTGTACAAAGTAATATGGAAAATTTTAATGCTAACATTATCGAAGTTAATAAAGTTGTTATTGTCGATCCGATTAAATAATATCCACAGCCAACTTTACGAGTTTGTTTAGTTTGAAACGCGAAAAAACACAGTATACCATCGATAAAACCACCGATAACTATAATGACAATCAAAACTAGTGTTATTATTATAACTATAGGCTGTTTAGGAAACGAAAGATTCGGTTGAATATGAGGACCAATGATGCCATCTAATGAAACATCGAATAAACTCGAACTGAATTGACATAATGAACCATACGAACATGTTCGACAAATACATCGAGATGTTTGAGGACAATGAACATCATCTTGTAAACATTGACCACCATGTTGACAATTACTCAATTTAAAACAATTATATTCAAGTGATGAATTAAATTCAAAACAATTGGCAATACGTTGAGATCCAAAATTGTTGCATAAACAAAAATAATTCTGATCATGAAAACATCCGATCGGTTTTTGACAAGGTAGATGATAATATTTTATCCGTCGAATCAAAGGATAATTGAGAATTGTATCGTTTAAATATTCAGCCAATTGTCCACAACGATCAGATGATGTTACCCGTTTTCTAATGATTCTTGATCGATTGTAATCTTTTTCAACACTAATCAAATAATGAATCTTAGGCGATAATTCAGCAAATACAATATGAAATGGTCGAGACCATCGAATAACGGTCTCATTTTGATACAATGAAATTGCTTGAAATGTTGAACCATTTCGAATTGGACTCGTGTCTCGTACTTCGATGAAATGAATAAAAATTGTATCGGACAAAGTTAAATCTTCGTCAAATGAGAGAATAATTTCTGCATCTTTGATTTCACATCGATCTCCACTAAAACCTTTTGGACAATTGCAAAAGAATTTCAGATTATCATCGATAAGAGTACATTGACCATTGTTTAAACATGTTGAAGATTGACAAATCGTACTCGAAAGTAAACAACGTGGACCCCATTTATTCATAGGACAAATACAGATAGATCGACGATTGACTTCGATTCCAGCACAGAACGAATCAGATGAACATGAGCAATTGTATGATATTGAACAATCTTTACCAGTCCAACCTGGTTTACAATGGCAAAACATTGAGTTACTTGAATTTTCTGCATATTTCATGCATTGACCATTGATACACGGATGACTTGCAGGACATTTGATAGTTAATGAACTATTATCACGTGGAATATTTAAAACATATGACACACGATGAACGGGTAAGAATGGAAAATGTAGTGGAATATATAAACTTCCTCGATATCCATATGTTACTTTTTCGTAGATATCAATGTGAACAGAATAAGTGTGATTCGATCGTTTAGGTCGAGTTGAATAAGTTAAATAGAAATTAAATTTCGTTTGACAATGTTTGATATACAGATAGGTCAATTGTTTGGCTGAATGAATAGTTCTTTGTGTAGTATTATCAATCAATTGTGTAACTATTGTAAATGTTGTTTTTCGAGAGTCTGAATATGGTTGAAATTTGAAAGTAATCGAAACACGTTGATTTTGATATTGACAATAACGACCGTAATAACTTGGTGGACAAAAACAAATAATATCGTTTGATGTTTGATTATGATTGAACCATAATCGAAGAGGATATCCTCGATGACATTCAAAATGATATTCAAATGTTTTTATTGATGGTGGTGATGGTTCTGGAATTAATATTTGCATTTGTTTTCTTGTTGCTTTTTCTTTGAGAGAAAATTGTGTTAAATATGGTTTCTTGAGGGTGTATAATGGCAGTGAAAAAAAAAATTTGACTAAGTATGAAGCGTTCATAAGATTGTCAAAGTCCAAAGACCAACTCGGCGAACCGCTTGTTAATTCTGATAGATTAAGAAATAAATCTCGATTTTCAAACATACAGTTATCAATTATAAACGAGTAGACATCTAAACAAGGTTTGCTGTTATTTAAATCACAATAAAAATTTTCCGATAGTTTTAAATTATCCTTTGACCGACATCGTATTGGTTCATCTGTTCCACCGAGACAATCAACATTCCCATTATTTGCTTTTGCTAATGGTAAACATATTAATGCAAAAGTTCCTGGTTCGACACAAATGTGATGATAGGATGGACAGCTTATTAATGGATATCTTTGATCACAATCGATTTCATCAGCTCCATCTAAACAATTCCAATATCCATCACATCGAGTATATGTATTGTTACATGGCCAAAATTGACATTCAGTTTCATCGGTATGATCAGTTCCATCAATGAGAATAGAGGATAATTCTTGAAATCCATCACAAACTGTTGGAAATAAAATATAGCTTTCAATGTAGTCGTCAATTTTCGGGACAGAACATTGTTCAATGTTGTCTTCATGACAAAATGCGAATTTCTCATCTTCACAGCTGTTACTATCTGGATATTGACAATCACAAAGATCATCACCAAATTTCTTCATATGAAAACATCGTTTCTCTAATGGACATTTGAAAAGTATATTTGAATCAATTGGAAAACAACTTCCATTGATGAGTGGACACACTTCATCATCACCATAATCACAATGGCGAGTGTCATCACAAAGATTATAAATTGATATGCATTTGGTTGAATTTTGACAACGATACATTAACGAACTATTACAAATGTCCATGTCTTCTTCATAAGATATTGTATTACAATGGCGAAGAAATCTATGAGCTGCACCAATAAGTTGAAGTAAAGTTGACGCTGCAAATCCGGACTGAATAAACATTACGGACGAATCTTGAGTTCGACGACATGTTTTATTATTAATGGTGACTAATTCAACATCTGATTTGAAACCTCGACAAAGTGTCTCATTATAACAAATAAATTCTGGATTGTGTAATAGAGGATCGATATCAGTTTGTCGAATATAGCCGAAATAAACATGACCAAAAGCTATAGGAATAGATGGTACAATAATAATCTCAGGACATGTTTCGTTAAGAATCCATGCACATCTGTCATATGCACATATATCCACACAGGTTGGCAATATAATTTTTTCGAAATAAAACGTGCATGAAAAAGCAAAGTAACAAATATTCGATAATGTTATTGGTTTATCATTGAGTTTAGATTCTGTTAAAAACTCGTCGTGTGTTATATCGCATGTTTTCGTCATTACTAAACTGATCTCAGACAATCCGAATAGTGATATACATAAAGTGTCTTCATTATTGATTGTGGGTAGATACTCGTCAATTCCAATATACTTTTCAAGTGGATTAGTACCGTCTGTTCCATCAAGACATTCATAAATATTCGGTCGATCGAATTTAAATTGTTTCGATATACATTGCCCATTTTGACATCGATATTCATCTTCGTCACATTCATTTATTTGAAGTTTACCACAAAATTTTTCATCAATTTGATCATTTGAACAATGAACATATCCATCACAAATCTCCGACCAATGAAGACAAGCTGATTTTGAATCTCGATTACATTCTAAATGAACATAACAAGTTGGACTTGTTGGCTCATATCGTTTTCGATAAAATTCAAAAATAGATTCTGCCAATGTATCGTTTTCGAATGGCAAATAAATAAATTCATATTGACATAATGAACCAAATCGATGTGGTGTGCAGTTATAGAAGATATTATTTGACATAGATGATTCATGAGTTGTAAGAAACAATTGATATTGTTCAATTAGATCGATCGATGCTGACCATTGATATAATTGTTGACTTGTAACATTTCGTTTTCGAAGTTGATCAAATGTGAATTTTGTATTTGCAGAATTCGATTGAATATTCCATTCTGACATCGAATGAGTTAAACAGAACGATAAGACTTCTTGCAAATCTTGTCCGTGCAATGATGAAATAAAAATTTTGAGACAATCATGTTCTAATTCATGATTGATGACTGAATCGGTCGAATGAAAATTAATTTGGGGAAAAGCAATGATCGAAGAGAAAAACACCGAAATAAAATAAAATCTTAGTGAAAACGATTTCATTGGCTTTCTTTTTGTTCAAAATGTCATTTTGTTCTCGAGATATTTTATTGATAGCTGATAAGATAAATTTGTTTAAACATCCGGTGTAAATAACTGTTTTTTAATCTTTTGTTTTCTTTATTACTAAAAAAAATAGATGAGCTCTAAGAGCATTTCGATTTATTAACTAACAAAAATGAAACGGAACGACAGAAAGAACAGAGGAAGAAAAAATTAAAGTTGTTCAATTGTAGCACATTCATTTGCAGTAATTAAACGTGCAAGTTTAAATAATAACACAATGACAATTATCTAAAAAGAAAATATTTTTTATGGAAATATTCAGCTATAGAATATTGAAAACTTACTGATACAATAAATCTAAAAATTTTAATGATGCCATATACACAGAATATAGCTGAACCTATGGTTAAAATCTTTTCTGTGCGAACATCTTGTGCTGTTAATTGAGAAACAACATGATTGTCGATAGAATAACTTCGATAGCAAGAATCATTATATGAATTCCAGCGAACTGAAAATACAGATTTAGAAGATACTTGTTTTTTTATTTATTTATTGAAACATACTATATGAATACCAAGCGATGAAAATCAATAGACAAAGAGAAAATTGAAGCCATATAACAAACTTGAGCAAATAAATAATATGACGCTCAATGTTCCGCTTGATTGAGATGGGCTTATATTATAATCAAAGATTTGCTCGATTAAATCAAAAATCTAAACAAAATATCTTTCATATTGAAAAATCAACAAATTGAACAGAAACTCACAAAATAAGTAACAAGTGATAATAAGATATCGACGAGCTCGTTCGATTTTTGGATGATTTTGAATCGACCATTGTTGTTCACTCTACTGATTCGTATTGTAAATGTCTGTTGAAAGTATGAGTACACTATCATTATAAACACAGACTGGATATATGATACGTGATGAGTAGAAGATAATTTTTCTGACATCGAACTTGATTTTTGTATACGTGTCTGTGTAGAAAGAAGTGTTTTTCTTTAGTTTCGATTTAAAAAACTGTTTAAATTTCGAGATTATTTATTAAAACATAAATGCAAGACTACAGAAAAAAAACAATGGTAAAGAGTAAAGTTTAAATGCGTTGAATGGTAAAACATTTGTTCGCAATAATCAATCTGGCTAATTGAAATGATAATGTAATGATAATTACCTGGAATATTTTTTAAATGAGAAGCTGTTTATTGAATATTGAAAACTTACTGATGTGACAATTTCGAAAACAATAATAAACGTAAATAGAACGACGAAACATGATTCAGTGGATAAAATCTTTTGTGTTGTTGATTGAAAAACAACATGAACAGCTCCCAATACTGTAACAAGTAACATTGTCGTTAGAATAACTTTGATAGCAAGAACAACTATATGAATTCCAGTGAACTGAAGATATAGATTTAGAAGATACATGCTGTTTTTTTATTTATTGAAACATACTATATGAATACCAAGCGATGAATATCGATAGACAACGAGAAAATTGAAGCCATATAACAGACTTGAGCAAATAACTGAAATGATAGCTGATATTTCTTTCGATTCGAATAAATGCAATTTATTAAGATAAGCTGTTTCAATTAAGCTAAGAATCTAATTGATATACATGCTTGTTCATATTTAAAAATTCGGCAACAAACTCACATAACAGAGAATAAGTATGATTATAAGACATTGCCGAGTTCGTTCGATTTCTGGATGACTTTTTACTGAATTTGAAACGACCATTGTTAATATTGCAAATGTCTGTTAAAAATGAAAGTACTATCATTATATAGGCAGACTAGATATTTGATACGTGATGAGTAAAAGATAATTTTTCTAACATCGAACGTGACTTCTATGATTTTTGAGTACATGTCTTAAGGGTCCCCCCCCCTTCAGAAAAAATTTCTCATTTCCAAAGAGTCTTTTTAACTGAAACTTTTCAGGATGAAAGGTGCCTATGAGAAACTATGCCAGTGAAAAATTCAGATCGATCTAGTAAACCCTCTTGGAGTTATGGAACTCGCAAGTACGATTTTAGGATGTTTTATAACTCCACTATTAAGACCAATAAAAATGTCGCGGTGGTTCTAAAGTGTAGCCATTATGTATACGTAGTTTTTGTCCGAACCGAATTTCTAAATTACTTTCCGTTAAGTTTCTGTAAGCAGATGATTCAACATTAGGGTGTAAATAGGGTTAAAAACATCGACTGTACGACAGTAAACTTCAATTTTTGCCATCCAGAAAATAGATATAAAAAATCGGCTCGGACAAAAAGTAATGCTATCTTAGATGTTTAAAACAACATATTAATATTAATTATACCTTAAATAATAAACGAGTTATTTCAATTTTTTTGAAAAATTGCATAGTTTCGAGAAAAACCAAAAAAAAAACTTTTCGAGTGTTTTCGCGATGAGTGTGTCAATGTGTATCGCATTAGTGTTGTGTAACGTAACGTTACATCTACCTATATTCTGTTCATTCTCTCTCTCTCTCTCTTCTCTTGACGTATATGAAGCGTGTCTCTCCTTTGTATTAAACATGATTTGGAGTCATAAAGTAGCTCTAAATAATTATAATATACCGAGAGTGGCGGTACGCTGCTTCTCCATTTCATCACTCGTAACGAAAAGAATATTCCACCTATTCATCGCGACCAAAATTCATTACAGTCGTCTCTTATCGGCGAATAGAAGAAATATGTTGAGAGCGGAATGAAGCAGGAATTTTTTTTTTGACTTCGAAGCAGTTCTTTAGCATATAAAAGATTGTTTGTGAGAGCACGACACTCGTGAAATTTACATGTTAGTTTAAAAAAAAGGTTGTTTTTCTCCTTTTGTCTAACAATGAGTGACGATCAAGTTCCGTGCGAATTTAAAAACTTGGATTTAACCAAAAATGCCGTAGAAATGATTTATAAAAATCTCAAAACAAAATTAACTACTCAAGGTTTGCTTCAAAAATATCCAATCGAGAAACGTTATATTGAGGAACCCTGCAGTCTCGATCGAAAATTAGCTTATTTCATTCGAACAAATCTACGTGATATATTAACAAGTGATCATCGTAGTGTTTGGTTTCGTATTCAAACGAAATCACTCGATGAAATCGAAGATCGAAGTCAATTACTGAGAAGAATCGAGGATAACATCCAAGTAACATCCTGTTTCGGATCGATGTTATCCTGTGATACATTCATTCGTCATACTGACGATCGACGTTCTGCAACGATCTCGATTTCCAAATCATTTCGTCGAGCTATTCGATTGGATACATCAGCTTATTCGATCACACTCAACTATCGAAATATTGACTCGCAAATCTTAATCAATCATTTGACACAAGACAATTCCGTTCAAGTGATCTTCATGCTCAAAGCAGTGCCGAGCATTCATTGGAGAGATGGTCGATCCGATCGGTAACAGAAAAACAAAATCATCTATAGTTCATTGTCATTTACTCTAGAGAAAACAAACAATTCATGCAAGAACTTTCGAATTGCAGCGATCTACTCATTCGATTCTATCCAGCGAATACAGCTTGGCGTTTCTTGCGAGACATGCCAATAGCTGGTTATGCTCGAAATGGAGCCGAAGATTTATTTCATATAAATTTTGCCATGTTCCAATCGAAAAAAAATGACTATCTTCTGCCTGTTGGGAAGCCAAAGTTTAGTCAAATCGAAGATCCATACGGCATTGACATGCTTTGGTCATTGGGTCATATTTTTCAAGATAAATATAAAGCTGATTCTTCAAGAATAACGAATGGTGATCGTCAGAGTTTATATAAGCTCTGTTGTGCAATATGGCGAACATTGAAATCGAATCATTGTGCTCGAATTTGTGATGTTAAAATGACAGAACATTTATCATCATCATCAAGTTCATCAGACAAAATTGAAGTTGGTTATGCAATCGTTACTCCTAATAGAATTGAATATCAACCAAAACTAACGAGAATATCTCATCGAGGATTCGACCAGTATGAAAATCATGATGATTGGCTGCTCGTTCATTTTCGTGATACGAATACTTTCGATAAGATTCATCATCTATCTGTCGAAACCAGATCAAAATGGAGATATTGGATGTTATATGGTATTACACGTGGCAACCGAACGTATAAATACTTCGGTTGTTCATGTAGTCAAATGAATGAACAAGCAGGTTGGTTTCTTGTGTTAAAGGACGGAGAAACAATGGACGCTGCTCGGGAAAAATTTGGTAAATTCACAGAGATTAAAAATGTGTCGACTTATATCGCACGAGTTGGATTAATTTTGACAACGTCAAAAGCAACGGGGGTTTGAAATTGAAAATATTTTGAAGGAAAAAGAATTTCTTTGTTTAGATTAAATTCAAATATATCGATAAAACATCAGGTTCAAATCGAACTTCGTTACTTGGAAGAATAAAAAACTTCGTAAGACAGGATATTAATTCAATGGACTTTCGTTTAAAATTCATTGTTTTTTAGTTCTACAAACGGAAAAAACAGCCAGTCGAATATACAGTCGAGATTATTGACGATATTGAAGAAAATGGATATTGTTTCACCGATGGTTGTGGTTTAATCTCACGTGATTTAGCGAAATCGGTCGCCGAAAAGATCGGCATTCGCATTGAGGATGATGTAAATTCGCTTCATCTTTGAATTAATGTAAAATTCATTTCAGGAGGACATTCCATCGGCATTTCAAATTCGAATTGCTGGTTGTAAAGGCATGGTCGCTATTGATCCGAAGTCCAAATCCGGACAATTCTATTTGAAACTTCGAAAGAGTATGCACAAATTCGACAGCGATGATTGGACTTTACATATTGTCGATCATTCACGTCCAAGTAAAATTATTTGTAACAAAACTTTTGATTGAGAGTGTTGAGCATTTTAGTGCCATTAAGTTTGAACAATCAAGTCATTCGATTATTGAGCGATTTGGGTGTGAGCAATGGAGTTTTCGAATCGATTCAGACGCGTTGTATCGATCAAAAGGAATTCTGGCATCCGCCACCGAAAAGTTATTTGAATGCAATCGAAAGTCTTGATCAAGGAATTATCGAAGAAAAGAGAAAGAAATATCGCAATATGTAAATAAAATTAATTAAGAAAAAGTGTTTTGTTTTTCTTCATATGTTCGTTTGTACATAGAAAACATTTTCTTCAAAAAAACAAAATACCTTTGCCGGTTAATGACGCACGATGTCTATTCGGTATTCCGGATCCAACTGGAACATTGGAAGAAGATCAATGTTTTATACAATATCGTGATCTTTATCCACCGTATACTAGAAAATACTACCAATGCGTCCAAGGTAGATCGATTTGTTGTGTTGATGATCAAACATAGTTCGATTTTAGGAACGGTTATTGTAACAAAAATGCCGTGTCTGTATCCAGGTGATGTTCGTAAACTTCGAGCCGTAGAAGCTCCGAAGCTTCAGCGTGATCTACGTGATTGCATCGTGTTTTCAACTAAAGGTCGTCGGCCGAGCTTCAATGAAATGGCTGGTTCGGATCTCGACGGTGATTTCTATTGGGTTTACTGGGGTGACGAAATCCGCATCTCTCATGTTATCGACCCATTATCCTATGAACCTGCACCAAAACAACCTCCGCGTCCTATCACCAATGAAATCATGATCGATCATACACTCGATACATTAATCAATAATATTCCCGGTCTTATCTGTAATACACATAAAACTTTAGCAGACAAATTGCCTCAAGGTACACTTTCGAAAGAATGTCGAAAACTTGCCGAACTATTTGCTCGTGCTATCGATGCACGAAAAACTGGCGAATCGATTCCTCTCGATTACGTCAATCAATTACGAAAAGAACACTGTCAAACATATCCAGGCTGGATGATGAAATTCAATGAACCAATTATGGATCCACCTTCGAAATCAATCAATGAAATTCTCTATCAACGAGCTGTAGAAGCCTATATCAATTCGGACAATTACGAGGATGTTCTTCGACCACATGGTAATGCTCAACATCCAATCGAAGAAACTCATCTGTTTATGGAAGAAGAAGAACCTAAAGATGAACTGAGTTGTTGTCGTGTGTTTTTTTGTGGTATTTTCTTAATATATCTTGTAGCTTTAGCTTATGGAGCGTATTTCTTATACAACAAATATTTTTAACATTGGTTTTGAATAAAATATCCTTGTCACAGTTGTCACCTCTATCTTTTGTCTAAATGCAAATGAATTGAGTGCATACATAAATACGAATCAATTTTCCTTCTTCTTCTTTTTTCTTCTCCGGTTAAGTATCGAACAGGTTCACATTTATTTGCTTTAGGATATGTTTATTTATTGAGCAAAAATTTGTGTATCTGCACGATATTAATCGAAATAAATAGAACAATTGACAAGATCAAACAACAAACATTTATTTACAAAAACAAAACAAAACAAAACAAACGATTCAATTAATTGGCAGTATTTGGACGTAATAATTCTTTTTCAGGTTGATATATTATATGATCATTCAAATGTCGCTAAAAAAAACAAAACGAAAGCTACTCGAACATCATCTTCAGTTGATATCTTACTCGTCGAACATAGCAAACCAATTCGAGAACAATTAGAATACCGAAAACCGATAGAAAAGCAATAATAACATAAAGTAATCTCAATGATTGATAGACATATTGACCTTTGTCAAGAATTCCACTGACACGATGTAGACGATTTTGTGTTTCGTTATTTAAGATGATCGTCTGATCGATCCACATCATTGGAATAAACCGACGAATAGCACGCGTACCAACGGGATCAGTCGATCCATCGGGATTGATTTTCAATCGATCGATCCAAGCGCTCGTACTCAATTGAATACGTAATTGTGCGCGTATTGGTGTGCCGGAGATTGGCTCGAAATAGATTGTCGATTCGTGTTTATCCTCCTCGGGACGAAAATTCACATTGACCGATGTGGAATTGTGTCCGAATAAATGTGGTTTCGATAGAAATACGGTTTCCTCGGGAATTTCAGCTAAATTTGAGAATTGTTGTTTTTTCTTTTCTCTCTGTCGAATGTTGTTCGTATTCTACCTGATAGACATTTAGTAATGTCGATTTTATCGACTTCCGGACAGAATTCATTCATTTCCGGACATTGTTCGGTATCGATTAACTTGAGAACATATTCGTGAAGTTGTTCGAAACCATATTTTGATACCGTTCGATTGTATCGAAGTTGAACAGGCCTAATAAAACAGAAAAAAAAATCAATTGAATGATAAACTTAACGAGACAAACCCGCAGAAATCCGGTTGAAAAACATTAATAAATTTTCGAATCGGCGGATTTCCCAACGGTGGAAATGTCAAACCATCTACAAACATCGATTAAATATCTGAAGACAACTTCTCGAACGTTTCTCACCGAAAATATCCGCTTTCCAATATTCAGCTTTGGTCTTAAAATTCGTGCTAAACAAAACAAAAAAGCATTCGAATCGAATCGAACCTCTCTTCTCCTACTATTCAGTTTCAAATGCGAGCATTCGCCCTTTATTCGTCGCATTGTCAATTCCTGTGTCGATTGTAAAATTAAATCCATTCGTTCCATTGTACTGAGAAAAAAAAAACAAGACAACAATTTCTCGAACAATCAACAAATTCGTGGTCCTACACGATAGATAAAACCGTATCGTTCGCGATTAGGTCCCTGCATTCGTGATGAAATCGCGGCGAATATCGGCGAAACATAACCTTCGAGTTTATCAATGGCTTTCGAATAATTAAACGCGTTATTTCCGCCGAGAATATAGAAAACTGAATCAGCGATGCGGCCGAATTTCGTTCGAAACATCTGAATAAAAACAAAGATCGATCGATTGAAAATCACAAGCAGATAGAAAAACACATACGACACGAAGAATATCAACGAAAGCACCTTCTTGTGACAATAACGATTGATTATAATCGCCGTATCGTGTGAAAATACGTTCGACTGAATAATGAATTTTAGTATTATTCTCTAACCATTCAGCATTATTCTTTTTCACCGTTAATCTAAACAAAAGAATGCAAATCTAAGCACAATAATAAAGTGAAAAAACGTACTTGTACAAAAACGGATTTGTTTCCGTGAATTCCATGAGTGGATTTTTTGTATCGGTCATAATGTCCATATAATTCGTGATATTAAACAAACGATAGGCACGTAAAGTAGTAATCGGAGGATGATTCCAGCTTTCACTGCCATCGGATAAAGGAGCGAGACGTGTTTTCTACGCACAATCAAAATCGATATTCCTTTTTTCGAAAATACAAAATCATCTTACAGCAAGAACTTTGCCATGTATAAAATGTTCGATAGTTGGCCAATTGAATATGAAAAGTACCAATGGAACAAACAAAACAAGTATGAACAATGTTTCACATATGAGACGAACAGTTAACGAACAAAATCGAGAACGTACAACGGGTATATCTCGCGAACTAAACAAGACAAACTTTAACAAACAAACAAAAAACTCGAATCGACTCGATATTACGGTGTTGTTGATTGTTCCATTATGAATGTATGCGTGCGTATATGATGTGTGAGCTCAAAAATTGTACAATCGATTCGACCTTTCGATCGATAAAGAACAATGAACCAGCGAACGGCCAATCACAGGCAGAAACTTCCTTGACAATGCATAAATGCGATAGAGGGTGATACACTACGAAATATTTGAACGAATT
>Ga0209930_1000530_pt1 | contig 89485 bp, 127 predicted proteins | sample ThiBiot_500_biof_2_FD_183948 | JGI IMG/M metagenome (GOLD analysis project Ga0209930, IMG submission 183948) | Wastewater bioreactor microbial communities from Cape Town, South Africa - Thiocy_cont_500_biof (SPAdes) | ecosystem: Engineered > Bioreactor > Thiocyanate-remediating >...
TGATGACGATGACGATGAAGAATCTTCTTTGCGATCACTCATTGAAATACGTGATCTAGACGATGGAACATATAAAATTCAAGCATTAGATTTAGATAATAATAAACGAGTATTTGATTGAACGGAATATGTTGAAGTTTATTCTTATTCTATCATGTTTTTGTTATTATTAGGAGATTTTCAATATACCCTTTACTCTTGAAACAAAGTATGATTTTGGAAGACAACGTGATGAACCTGATAAAATTCAAAATTCAGACGGAATTTATTATATCTCTTTAAATGTCGAGACTCGAGAGAGTTTTCATACTGTTCTCACCTCAATTCGAGAAGTTCTAAATCCCCAAATAACAAGAACAACTGATTCGAAAACACAGAAGATAACAACGGACAATACAAGTGCTCTTCCAAAAGAATCAAGTGAACAAAAACGTACATTTACATCGGATCCTGTTTATTGCAATCCTAAAGGTAATCTGAATTTTTGAAGAAAGCCCAATAGAATAATTGAATCATCTGTTCAGATATTCTTGTCGAAATCCATAATTTAAATCAATCTATCAATGAAGGAAAATCTACTGATGCGGCTGAAATCGCTAGTGAACTCGCTAAAAAAGGTGTTTATCTTCAGGCTAAAGATTCCGAAAAATACAAACGCGAAGAATCCTTCCAGTAAAACAAATATTTTTCTTTTCATTCAACATGATTATTTTGTTTTGTAGAATTCTCGTTCAATTCGATGGTAATCAATATGGAATCGATCAAATCGGTGCTCAAATACCTGTTAATGTTTATCGATCTACTACAATTCGAGAACTACGTGCAATTGTAGGACTTACTCTCCTTTTTAAAACAAAAGAAAACGTTCTTTTTTCGATTTCATAGTTCGAACATGCGTATCATTATCTACCACCGCATCAGTACTTCTTTGTCAATGGAAAATTAGCTCATGACGATGACACAATGACGCAATTAAATGTCGGACCAAAATCTTTGTTTATTCTATTTCTAATTACATATCCACGACAATTTAAAAAACAAGTTCGAACATTGTTTTCATTCAATTGAAAATCATTTAATCCTATATCTTTTTGTAGGGTCCCTGGGCATGCCCATTGTGTACAGTGGAAAATTCTGAAGAGAACCTCACATGTTTCCTATGTTCTGCCGTTCGAAAGGAATAATCACATAATTATTTTCTTGTTTTAAATAAAAAAGAGGCGTAATACAAAAAAGTTTAAGTTTTAATAATCAAATGGAATATGTATGCGTATATTTATTTAAATAAATGCGTTTTTGTTCAACCAACACCCGAAAAAGAAAGAAATCAAAATTTTACGAAGGAAAAAAGAATCAAATAAAATAAAGTGTCACTGGAAAAATTGCAAAGTCGTTCGTTTATTAATTAATCATCAGAAAATTGATTGCCATGCTGAGAATTGTAACCATTTCCGTCAGTAGTTACACCGGCAAATGGCGATGTTACCGAAGTTTCTATTTTGTCTTTCGATGACGCTTGTAAATGACTACGAAATTGTATACCGGAAAAGATCAATAGAGCAACATAGAGTGCAGCAGCTATCCAACAATTAATTGCACGTACATGAAAAGCATCTTTGAGATCGTCAGTAAATTTCGTTATATCTTCTTTTTCGGCTTCTTCACTAAGAGAAAAATCATCCAGTAATGGTGCTGATTGAATATAGAAGAAGATGCCGAGAAGAATGAATTGAATAATACCCCAAACTGATATCACTGAACAGCATAGAGACAATTTGGGTCCGCAAAGAGGCCACGCACGCATTGTTTTAACTAGAAAAAAAATGAACGACGAATAAATTGATCTGAAAAGAAACAAAGTAAAACGAAAAGCTTTTTTGTTGTCATTCGAAACGAAAGATAAGAATCAACCGAGATAAATAAGTTAGACCTTCTAACCAATGTATGAAGAAGATTTTGTTGATTGTTTATTTCGGAGATCGAATTTGAATATTCAAAATCTGAGTGTGATGAAAAAAAATCAATAAAAACGAAATTTTTCTTTTAATAAATATCAGTCTCATTGATATTCGAAACGAGAGAAGTTCTTGGCCTTTTTAGTTTCAGATGAGAAAAAAAAACATAGTCGATATCACATCACATTATCATTTTTTATGACTAGACACGTCATTTCATTTACCAATCTATGTCGATATGATTGAATGAGGACGATGAAGAGCGACCCCTTTCACAATTGAATCTGTTTACATTTATGATGATGTCGTCATCGAACAAACGAACAACGAGTTATCTTATCTTTTTGAAAAAGTACTAAAACTAGAAAGCAATTGTTTTGAAGAATAAAAAAATTCAAGAGATAAATTTCGTTCGAGAAGCTCTTGAAATCACTGAATTAAAATTTCAATTTCATATTTTATTATGAAATCATAGAAATAGAGATATATTGCATTCTATGTTCAAATCTGAATTTGAAATTAATTTCAAGGATCTGTGGATCCATAATCAAATTGAATTTTCGTATCTTAGATTAGAAAAAAAATAATGTTCTCTCCGAACACTACTTAGAAGTCTTCATCAGGGCTACAGTAGATTTTCTATGTACTCAAAACAACCGAGGGTGTTCGATGGTGTATAAAAACAGAAACAGCAAAGTACTTGACAGACAATGCAGCGCAACGGCATTTTATATAAACAATATTCTAATCAAGTATCTAGTTCATCTGCAAATTCCGAACCAGTTTCACCGCTACAGGCTTTAGCTGATCCACGGTTTAGTAATATTTGCATACGGGCAGAAGAATATCAAACACGAATTACCCAACAGCAAATTAATCCAAATTTGTTGGCTCATTCGCCAAGTACTGCTACATTTAATTCAAAACCTTGGTCACCACGTGAACTACCAGCCGGAAAAACAGCTAGTACTCCTAGGTATACTTAAAAAATCAGTTGATTTTAGTTCATTGAAATTATCGATTTTAGCAAAGGTTGCTTGACACCATCATGGAAATCTCGTTTACAAGGTCTTCTTGTTGGCTTGGCTGTTGCAGCAATTACAACGGGTGTCAGTTTAGGGGTTCTGTTATCCAGTAAGTAAATGATCTATACATATACAGAAATTGAATATTGATGTTTTGCTCGTAGGACCAACTACAACTGCATCAACTGCATCAACTGCAGCTTTTGATGGTGAATGTAAGCTTATTGCTTTTTTCTATCATATTGATTGAAATGCCACGCTTAGGTGATTCATTCAGCTGGAATACAGTTCCAGAAATTGTTGCTGGAAATGGAACTTATGGTAGTGACTCGTACACTTTCGGTTACCCTCAGAGTATCTTTGTGGGCTCTGATGATTCGTTATATGTCGCGGACTGTGATAATCATCGTGTTCAAAAATTCTTGCAAAATTCGTTGAATGGCACAACCGTTGCTGGTACTACTGGCGTCTGGGGATCCAATGCTAGTTTACTTAGTTGTCCAAGAGCTGTTTATGTGAATATACAGAACAAACTTTATGTAGCAGATGGTTATGGTATTACTATATGGATATTGGGAACATCAAATAGCTCTCGAATAAATAGTATGATTTATCCTTATAATATTTATACTTTATACGTTGATAACAATGGAAATATTTATTATTTTGAGTATTACACTTATGCGATACGGTTGTGGATCGCAGCCAATATGAGTACCACAATAGTGGCAGGTGGAAATGGTAATGGTTATGGGTCAAATCAGCTGTCCTATGTATCTGGGTTCACGATTGATTCATCAACTAATATGATTTATATAGCTAATTCAAATGCTTACACAATTGTCGCATGGCCAATTGGAGCGACGAAAGGTAGCATTGTGTTTGGCAAAAACAGAACAAGTGGCTTTGACAATAATATGATCGGTTATCCGCGAGATATAAAGCAAGATAAATATAAGAATCTTTATGTACTTGATACCAATAATAATCGTGTTATGTTTTTATGCAAAGGTCTCGCAAACACAACTGGTCGAACTATCGCTACTTATCCACTAACCGATTCAATTGGCATTGCATTGGACTCGAATTTGAATTTATACGTATTACGAGAATACCCATATCAAGTTCAGCGTTATACTCGTATTAAATAATTTTATTCTTTCAAGTTTTTTTTTCTACAAACTAATTTTTACCACGGTTTGTGTGAAGATTTTGTAGTGATTTTTTGCCTTAGTTTCCCCTTTCAATAAATATACAATAAAAGCAATCACATATTTCAATAATTTTCATTTTAGTTGGCTTCCACTCTAAAGGTCATATTCTCGATTCTCACGATTGTTTTTTTTTCTTCTTCAATCAAAAGAAAAACATCATTGAAAAGCGTGAAATTATTCTTTATTATATTGCTTAATTAGAATTTACCTATATCATGCGTAATATTAAACAAAAGAAAACAAGAAAGAAAAACATGGGTTCTTTTTTAGTCGGTATGAACTTGTCGTGAGTGTTTTGTACGTGGTGATGGTTTAGCTTCTGAACGACTTTGGCTACGTTTGCTTGTCGTTGGATTTTGTTGTTGAACAATAACATCACCGTTTGCTTTCTGTATGATTGTTCGTTGAATAACTTGTCGTTCAGGTGTCGGTAATCGACGTCGAACTTGTCGGTAGACAGGCTCGGGCGTTGGCAAATAGATTACTTCTCGATAGACACGAGGTTGTCGACGAGGACGAATAAGATCGGCTGTCGCTTGATCAACATATTGAACTGGCGTTTGTATTACTGGCATTGTATAAGAATTATTTTGAGCAGATGCCAATGAATAAACTGATGGTAATGTTGAATAATTATAATATTGTTGAGGATATGCACTGTAAGTTGGATAAGCATTTACCATGGTGGCCATTATCGATCACTTATGTGTTTGATAGCGAATAATTTATGATATAATATAACATAAGAAAAAAGTTTAGGTTTGCGGTGTTTTATATACCAATGTTTGACAGCTGTAGCGTAGGAAGAGAAAAAAAGTGCAAAGTGTAGAGGTAAGAAAAAAAACAGATAGAAGAGAGAAATACGAAGTAATTGATCGGTACAATTAAGGGCATAAACCAAACAGTAATGATTATTTCATGCATGAATTAGATAGTTGACAAGATAAAAGAAAGAAAATATTAAACAGAGAGAGAGAGAAAAGTGGTCGATGGTAGACTGTTTACATCGGCGTGTGTTAACTAAAACATGTCGTTTTAACACACTACAAGTGGTTTTTGAATAATGAGAGAGAGAAGGAAAAAAAAGAGGCATGACAATCACAAAACATAAATCGAATATAATTGATGATAAACATCAAAAGTCAACTTGAGGACAATATACAAACCGAATGTAGGAAAATCTCGAGCAATGCATGACTGCGAAATACCATTTTGAGTCCATATTATACCTCTTCACTCAAAACGAAAGATGTTATCTAAGAATTTGTGTTAATAGTGTCTAGCTCGTCTTCTTTTTTCGCGACGGTAAAAAACATGTTATTTTCACTGATTGATATCAACGACTCTCATTTTCAATATACTTGCTTAATTATAATTGGGTGTCCATTAATATGGAACATTCTCGCACGTCTGTGTCATCGATACATTCCGAAAAACGCAACTAAATCGACACGTTATTTATTTTGTTATTTATTAACAATATGGATATTTTCATTTTCATCCTATCGAGATTATTTAATTCGAAAAACAATTCAAAATCAACCACAACTAACTCTCTCGAATGATTACGCAAATCTTATTCAATATCTTGCCATTGGCTTATTTCTTCTTGGTCAAACATTTGTTCTATCATCATTCTATAAACTTGGAATAACAGGCACATTCTTAGGTGATTATTGTGGAATTTTAATGGATGCACCCGTCACATCATTTCCTTTCAATGTTTTAAATAATCCGATGTATGTCGGATCGACATTGTCATTTTTAGGTTTGGCTTTGTTTTATTCATCACCTGTTGGTATTTTATTAACAATTGAAGTTTATATCGTTTATAGAATAGCTTTGTTTTTTGAGGAACCATATACACATCAGATCTATCAACAAAAGAATAAATAAAAATTGAAGATTCATTGATGTCAAAAATATAATTAATTCTCTTTGAAATTAGCGATGTAGAAAAGTCATAAATTGTTTAAACGATAAAAAATACATTCAGCGTAAAACACACCTTTTCCGCAGTCATGTCAAGTAACAGCACGAGTATCACTACTCTTACAACGATTTCTTCGTTAGTTCCATTGACTATAAATTTCATTACAGTAACTGTGGGTATTATCGGTGGATTTTGTAATGTAATAACATTTACAGCATCGAAAATTCGTCAAAATTCATGTGTTTTCTATCTATTATGTGCGACTATATTTCAATTACTTTCAATGATCATCTTAGTTCCAACTCGTATTGCTCTTGATAATTTCGGTTTCAATCTCGAAAATGAATCAGCTAGTTTTTGTAAATTGCGTTACTATTGTGCATTAAGTTTACCAGCTCTCGTTACTTATTACACGTTATTCGCTATTATTGACCGTTGTTTAGCAACATCAACGAATGCTAATGTACGTTCATGGAGTCAATTGAAAATTGCATATCGTTCATCGATGATTCTCTGTTTAGTCATTTTCCTTGCAACATCACATACTCTTGCCTTCTATAATATCTATAATGGCGAATGTTTAGTACCGTCGACTGGCATCTATGCAATTCTATTCTCGATTTATTTAGTTTTCGTTATGATTGTTTTACCACATACGTTGATGTTCGTGTTTTCGTTAATTACATTTTTGCGTTTGAAACAAACACGACAACGAATTCGACCAATGTTAAGTAAAACACGGAATTCACGAATTCGACGCTTTGAATTTCAATTAATCAAAGTATACTCATATCTCTTCTTCAAATCTGCCTTTCGAATTCTTTTTCTTGTAGATTATTGTCATACAAGTTATTTTAAGTTCGATACTTGTTTCGTTACGTGTAGGCTCGTATATTCTTCAATTATTTGTGAGCATGGATCCGAATCGAACGATTGAATCTCGTGTATTGAAGTTGTTTCTTGTACGTTTGGGTTTTTCGTTGTATTGTTTTAGTTTTGCAATCTCGTTCTATACATCAACATTGACAAGTCGATTTTTTCGAGAGATTTTTAGAAAGCGTTTATTAAATTTCGTTCGTATTTGTTTTTATTAAATAAATCTATGTCACCGAAATGTGTATCTTTGACTTTTATCGAACGAAAACAAATAAATACACAATCGATTTGTTCATCTAATCGCAACAAAATAAACTCAACAATCATTTTCTTTTTCGTTCATCTCAATTTCACAACAATGACAAAGAACTTTTGGACAATTATCAACGAATGGATCTATACAACGATGATACAATTTTATCTCATTCATATTTATCTACTTTTCCGACGAATTCATCGAGGTAGAACTTATAGATAATTACATTTCATGTTAACTAGTTTGTTTCGGGCGTTTTTCTTGTTAAATTGATTGATTGGTTAGACAATATAAATATAATACTACAGCAGCAACAACAACACCGATGACCTCTGATTGTTCCTTGTTCTCCAGTAATTTTCTGTACTTGAGAGAAAACAACGAATGAGTAATCACTCTATCTTGTTCGTCTCTCGATATCGAACCGTCAATAATGTCTGCTGGTACTCATTGTTTATACATATTGCACATCGGGCATAGTTCTCGTTTTTTTCTTCTTTCTTTCTTTCTTTCTTTCTTTCTCTCTTATAGATCAATATGTTTTCTACGTTCCGTTTTTTTTTATCGAGCAAGAAGAAAAGAGCATGAGAAACGAGTAACAGATAGATAAATATATCCTAGTCAGAGTATACATACGTTCTATCTGTTATTAACATTAATACGCAAGCAAACGTTTGATTTTCTCGAAAAAAACTCGGATAAATAAAATGTCAGATCTTATCGACGACTTATGTATGTATATTAATTAGAAATGAAATCGTTTTTTCATTCGGAAAACGAGTTGACATTGTTTTCCTTCATTGACTAGATGCATCCAATGGAGAGAATCAATCAGAAAATACATTGGAACGTTTGAAGAATATCACGAAAATGTTCAGTGGAAAAGAAGAAGAACATCAAGAATTACAAAAAGTTGAAAGATTAATACCGAGTGAAAAACTCAAACGAACATTTCGAAAGTATGAAGTTCGATTTTGTTTTTATTTCTATTCGATAATTTTGCTTAGATTCGAAGAGTTTGGATCGTCAATTGATCAAAACGATGACGAACAAGATAACGATGAAGATGGACTCATTCATTCGTCAAGAAAAAATAGAACACCAAAAGAACATGTGTGTTCTACTATTTTTTTACTCTTGTTGTTTTTTTTGTTAATCCTTGTTTTTTCCTAGATACCTTATCATGAAATGGCAGAAGTTAAAGATAAATTTGAAAAAGGTTTAGTCGATGCGAATAAACCTCGAACGGAAAAACGTTTAGATGTTCGTGTGCAAAGTGGAATAACTTCATCGAAAAAACAAGCGTTCGAACAAGGCGAATTCGAACAAATTGTCGAACCACATGCGAGTAAAATCGATATTGAAACAGATTTAATGTTGGGTTTAACATCGGCAAAGAAACAAGTGTTCGAAAAACAACAATCGATTGAATTCAATCGAACAAATATACCTGAACATGATGTTCTTGTCGGTCTTGCAACGGAAACCAAAGCGAAATTCGAAAGTGGACAAATCAAAGATCGTCCTCGAACAGCGGTCTGTGTCGATGAAATCGCGTCGTTCGTTGGCTCGGGTCTCGCACAATCGAAACGTTCGGAAATCTTGTCGAAAATCGATGCTGAACAACAAGTTCAACGATCAGCTGATCGATCAATTGATTACGACACCGAACAAGGCTTAGCTATCGCTCGACGAGAACAATTAGCGTCATTGGCAAATAGTGAATATAAACCAACAGAAAGAAATATCGATGTGACAGCTGGACTAGCAAATACAATCAAAGAACAGTACATAGCTGATGCAAGTCGAACACTATCAAGATCATCTGTATCGACAGTTGACAGCGAATTTCTCGAATGTGGTGTAGCTAGAGAACGTGCTGCTATGTTTAAAAATCTCGAAAATGGCTCGCAAATAGGCAATTCAATTCAATCGGGTGATGCAAAAATTCGCGTTGATGTAAGTCAAAAATCGAAAGACTCGAGAGTTAGTCGATCATTTGCTTTTGTTCTCCATTGAATCGATATGCACAGGGCTTTCGTTGGCACGTTGATTTGTGTCAACCAATAAATCGTTCGTTATTCAAACGAACATATCCACCGATTGTAGGTCCTCTCTTGACTTTAATCTCATTTGGGTTTCTTCTTCTTCTTTCGAATGACATTTTTTTCTCGATCTCTATTAGCGTATCGACTTTTCCGATACATTGGTAACGATGAGTGTAAGATTGAAGATCAAATCTTCAACATCTATCGAACTCATTGAGGTATATCAGCTTCTCCCTGCATTTGAACAAAGAGCAACAAAAAAAAACAGGAAAATTCGAGCATGAATCATTCAACACAACAAACAAAACCATTGTGCATGTGTTATTCGTTGCCTATATCTTCTTCTTCTCTTTTTTTTGTCGTTCTCTACCATTGCAAAGAAAAATATACACGCATAACACATATGATCAGACATGGAGATGGTAAGTCGGCTGATCATGAAACTATCCATCATCACAGAATTGTTGTTGTCGTCGTCTTTTGTTTTTATGAATCATTTTTCTCTAGGAAAATGGCAGTGTCGTACGTGAAACGGACAAACGTGAAGAGATTTATTTTGAAAAAGGTCAAACTAGACAATTAGTTGAACAATGGAAAACAAAACAACTATCACCGGATCGAGATTCGACGGATGCATCGAATGTACGTGATGTTGAAATAGTCGAGCAAGGCAAAGCCAAAAATCTTGTTCAAATGTGGAAAACAATCGACAAAGAAAATACGCCGCCACCTGAACGACCTCGACCACGGCCAATAACACCTCCAGCTGATCATGAACGACGAACTCTATTTGTCGAAAATGTACGTTCATATCGAACTGTCTTTCTTTCTGAAAAAAAAACAAGTCTGTTTTGTTTAGGAAGAAAACAATTCATCACAACAGACTTCTGTCGATGATACAGCGAATATTGAATCAGGCTCTGCAAAAGCCATTCGTGAACGGTAAGAAGAAAAATCGTTGTCAGCCATCGATAGAATCGAATTGTTCTCTTCAGATTCTTACAAAATGCCGAACAAAATAACAATAATATCAATAAACGAAAAGCTTTGAAGCAATTTACACCACCACCGGAACTGCCAAATTCGAACGAGAGGTTCGATCAAATAAATTCTTCAGCTGATTGATGTTTTTGTTTTCGTTTGGTTATAGAAAATCTGTTACTCCTCCTCGAAATGAGTGTGAAAATCTTGTTGATGAAATTCTTCCAACGAAAGGTCAAGCTCAATCGTTAAAAAATCGTTTCACTGAACTTGAACAAGATGCATTGAAAGTCGAAACAGCTTCGTCCAAAATCAAATATGTACCTAAACGTTTCGTTGTAAGTTTATTTCAACAACAACGAAAAAACTCCAGTTCTTTCATAGAACACACCTGCACCTAAACAAATCAATAATGACGCCATTTTTGATCCAACTAAATGCTCAGCCTGTAGTAAAACAGTTTATGCTATGGAAAAAGTTTGTCATTGGTGAATTAAATAGTTAGTTATTTATTTTCTTTTTCGATTAGATTGAAGCAGATAAAAAAATCTATCACAAATCTTGTTTTAAATGTATGCATTGCAAATCTGTTCTCAAGTGAGTCGAATCGAACGCGTATCTACACATGTGATTCTTTTTTAGAAAACTAAAAAAATGTCATCTTCAATTTCATTCACTTGTGTAGGCTATTTGTTTGCTGTGACTATGAATAAGCATGTTCTTAGGACGGGGATTTAGTCGATTCTTGTTTTTTGCGTTCGATTTCGAACTAATTCAAGTGAATTTTCGTATTTAGACTTGGCAATTATACAGCTAATGATGGACAAATTTATTGTAAACCTCATTTTCTTCAATTATTTGCAATAAAAGGCAATTATTCAGCTGGTTTCGGTCTTGATGATCACAAAACACGTTGGTCATCGGTGAATGAAAATTGAAGATAATTCATCGTGTTTTTTCTTTCCTTTTTCTTTTCTCATTTGTGTAGAATCCTCTCTATTATTGTATGATTCAATTCTTTCTTAATCTTCTGTGTGTAGATGCTTATGTCTGATGTTGATAATAATAATAATAAAAATAAAACGAAATAGCGTGCAAGCTATGCCATCTATAGTAAACGATTTCATTGCTTGATTGGAGTTCGATGACTAATCCTATCCTATTAGAAAGTTGGTTAGTGTTTTGGAATTTACTCGTCGATAGATCGATTGATTATGGCTACACGTCGAACTCGTAAATGGTTGAATGTCAAAGAGCGTAAAGCTAAATTTGCAACAAAGCAAACATCTCGTGCTGAAATTTTACATGTTGAAGAAGAAGGGTAAACGCAAGAACTACCGTTCGAAATCGATGTATTTTTGTTGTTGTTTTGTCATAGTTATATTGAACATGATGGTGATGATCAAGAACGAGAAACTGTTGATCTAACTCAAACAGATATTCAATCGTCAGTTGATCTATTCAGTGCACAGAAACGTTTTGATCTTCAATTGCCATTGTACGGACCGTATCACATTGATTATACTCGAAATGGACGGTGAGAGAGAGAGAGAGAAATTATCTTGAAGTTTATTTGAAAATCCAAATGATTGAATTGTTTGTTTAGACATTTGCTATTAGGTGGACGAAAAGGACATGTTGCAGCTTTTGATTGGCAAACAAAAAAATTACATTGTGAAATGAATGTTATGGAACAGATCAACGATGTTAAGTAAGCAGAAACAACAAGGAAGTTTATTGTATTTCTATTCTATCGTAGATGGTTACATATTGAAACAATGTATGCTGTTGCTCAACGACAATGGACATATATCTATGATAATCAAGGCGTTGAAGTACATTGTCTCAAAGCACTTGATCGATCGTTACATCTCGAATTTTTACCATATCATTTTCTTCTTGCTGCAGCAGTAGATTCCGAAAAATAAATTTATTATCATTCATTGATTTATTTAGAATGAAGTTGGATATTTATCTTATGTCGATGTGTCAATTGGAAAGAAAGTTGCTTCATATAACACTCGAATTGCCAATGGCAATGGTCGATGTGGAACATCAGTTATGTGTCAAAATCCTTCGAATGCGCTGATCGGTCTTGGTCATGCCGGTGGTGTACTCACATTTTGGTCGCCAAATCAACGTGAACCATTAGTGAAAATGTTAGCACATAAATCCACATTACGAGCAGTGACTATCGATTCAACTGGAACGTAGGAAAATGAATTTTGAATTGATTTTTTTCTATCGAATCTCGTTTTTTTTTAATTAAAGTTACATGGCAACGAGTGGTGTTGATGCGAAACTCAAGATCTGGGATCTACGAACGTATAAACCTTTACACGAATATCGTACTGCATCGAATGGTGCAACAACATTAGCGTTTAGTCAAAAGAAACTTCTCGCTGCTAGTTATCGTGATGTTGTTGAAGTAAAAACAAAACCTCGAGATTGATTTTCTTTTTTTCTCAAACTAAATCTTTTCATTTCGAATATCAAGGTTTACAAAGATATTTACGAAGATGATGTTTCATCAACGGAATTGCCACGATATCTTCTTCATCGTTGTCCGAATGGTTCATCGGTATCATCCGTTCGTTTCTGTCCGTACGAGGATATCTTAGGCCTTGGACATGATCGTGGTTTTACGTCGTTGCTAATTCCAGGTGCTGGCGAGGCAAATTTCGATGCTTTAGAAGCCAATCCATATCAAACGAAAAAACAACGAAAACATGCCGAAGTCAAACAATTACTCGATAAGGTCAATCATTCGTTTTTTTGTATTTCGATTAAGAAAATAATTTGAGTTGATTTTTAGATTCAACCTGAAATGATCACACTTGATAATTCAGTTTTAAGTGAAATCGATCGAAGTGCTTTTGTTCGTAAACAAGAAGAAAAACAGAAAACATTTAATTTTGTTAAACCAAAAGAATTAATTGCTCAAGCTTCGAAGAAAAAAGGCAAAATTAGCAAGCGTTTGACACGAAAAAAACAAATACATAATGAAAAACTAAAAGTCTACCTCCAGGAACAACAGTTAAAACGAAAAAAATCGAAAAATTCATCATAAAAAAGCCCATTGTTTTGTTTTTTTTGTTTTTGTTATCTGTTTTCTTTTTTGAAATAAAAAGAAAGGATTAATTTCAATTCTTTTCCAGATCAAAGAAAAAAAAACCTAATGTTCGACTGGAATTGGTTATGGGTATTTGGAGAAGTCGGCATATCCTACGGATTGTACCGTTGGTGGAAATCTGATGATAGATTTCTCGCTGTTCTCGAGGTAGATCATGAGAAGAAAGACATTTCGAATTGATTCATTCGATGTTTTACTAGATTGCACCTGATGTCAATATTGACGGTTTAAAACGTTTGCCAGAATCAGTCACTGAACACGATTATGCTGTTGTACATGGACTTGTTCGAACGATTGATTCGAAAAATTCTTCAATTATTCAGTCACATTTTGTTTCTCATTGTCTCGGTGTTATTCATCGTTTAACGTTGAGAGAAAAGAAACTGGAAAAATACCGTCAGATTTGGTAAATTCAAAATTTGAAAAGTTCTTTGCAAACAATTCAATTTCTAGGACGGAAACATTCAAAACTCTGAACGATTCAGTACGTTCAGTTCCATTTCGACTTGCCACACCATCGGGCTCATCGATTCGTATTGATAAACCGTTAAATTTCGATTCCATACAAGATGAGCTAGACGTTACACATGTCAAATTCGAACCCAATTCGAGTTCATCATTTCATAAAATTGTCGAAACATTTCTCGGCGATGTTTCGACGGGCGTCGAAACCAAAGAACAAATGCTACTTATCGACGTACCATTGACCGGTGTTGGCCGTCTCGAAAAACGAACCGGTGGTGTCTGGTATCTTATCCCTCACGACAAATTCGGCGGCATCCTAACGCGTTCATCACGTGCTGAAGTCATTGCTAAATACCGTAGTCGTTCGTCAGTTACTCGTGCTTTCTGTATCTGTTTTGCTATGGCTGCGTGCGGTACAGCTGTTTATTTATTATATAAAGCATATGAAAAACGAAAACGACGATTAATGAATAGTAGAACGAATATTGTTTCGCCGAATGATGTCGAACATATCGATACGAATACAAATGCTCGTCTTCAATGTGTGATTTGTTTAGAAAACGAAGTTATCTACAGTCTTCAACCGTGTTCACACTTAGGCCTATGTCATTCGTGTGCACAAACATTACAGTCGAGATCTCGAGGCGAAGAATTATGTCCAATTTGTCGGACACCTATCGAAGCGTATCAACGTGTATTTTTACCTTAGAATATCGAATTTTTCTAGAACATTTTTGTGATTATTTTGTTTGTTTTTTAAATTTCTAACTAAGAAAACATGTCGAAATGAATAAAAAAATCGAAAGATTTCGAGAAGAGATTAATTACTGCATCATCATGCATATCTTTACACTTTTTCTTTTCTAAAACGAGGCTCTTCGAAGTTTGATATCAATCTTTCAAGTATCTATTTACCCCGATAACGATTCAAAGTGCAGCAAATGAAATTTGTTTATATTTATTTTTCTTTTTTCTTCTTCTTCTGTTCTTCAACTATACTAACGGTGTGCATGTGTGTGCGTCTATAAATAAGTGTAGAACAAGATTATTTGCACTTATATTTAGTTTTCTTCGTCCTAACGAATGGCGACTAGTCAATTGCCGTCTGCTTTGTGAGTAGTCGATTGACATCAATAGTTTATTTCGAAATTGATTCTTCTAGCGATGTGAATCTAGTTGAAAATTTGGCAGCATCATCAACATCAAACTATGATGCTTTAGTTGTTGTTGCAACGCAATTACCGGAATTGACTGGTGCTCTTGGCAATTTAGCCACAAAAAATCTTCAAGCCTTTCAAGAGGTATGTGATTCATCACAGAGTGGGAAAAAACCGTTTGCTGATGAAATTTGTTTTAGGTGAATAAGAATTTCGATGGTGAAGTTACAGTTGTTGTTAGTGATGATGTTCCTGGCAAACGTTTAGTATGTTATCGAATGATATAGACGCGTTAATTGATCTTTTCTTTTAGATCTATTCGCCAACTGGCCCTGTCGATCGAGATTTCGATGATGTTCGTCGTTTTACCGATGCGGCATTAGCTGGTGTGAAAAAGGCTCTTTCACTTGGCGCACGTTCGCCACTTGTCGCTACATTCGGCTCGAAACAATATCAACAGGCAAATTTAGTCACGTTACTCGCTGCACTCGAAGCAACCTATGTGGTAAATATAGAACGATCGTTGTTTTTCTCGGACAAAGTTTTGATTTTGATTTTACTTTCAAGCCATTACAACTTCGAGAAAGTAATGCTGAACGTAGCACAAAAATCGATCGATTAGGCGTTCATCTTGGTGGTGCAACAAGTGCAAATGGTGTTGCTAATCAAAAATTAGTTAATTATGCGCGTGCACTCGAATTAGGTCGTGCTGTTGGCCGTGATATTGGCGGTAGTGATCCCGAACGTATGGCACCGCCACGTGTTGCTGAATATGTTCAAGAATTATTTAAATCAACCGATGTTAAAGTCAAAATTATTAAAGATAAAAAAGAATTCGAAAAAGATTTTCCATTATTCGCTGCTGTTAATCGTGCAGCCAGCTGTAAGATTGAAAACAAAACACAGCAACGAAATGTTGTTGATAATCACTGAATTTAATCTCGTAGGTGTCGATCGTCATCATGGTCGTTTAATTTTTCTTGAATATACCGGCGAAGGTGAGATCAATACAACCGCTTTGTTTGTCGGCAAAGGTATCACGTTCGATACCGGTGGTCTTGATATCAAAGGTAGATAAGCCTCGTTTGTTTGTTTGTTTACTTAAAAACTAATAAATGACCTCGTCCTTTGTGTGTTTCAGCCGGTGGTCATATGGTAAACGTGAAAAGACTTCGAAAATGTTCTGTTTATGCGTAGATTTAGGCTGGCATGTCGTATGACAAATGTGGTGCAGCTAATGTGACCGGTTTCTTTAAAGTTCTTGCTGAACTTAAACCCGCACAATTCCGAGCAATCGGTGTTTTAGCTGTTACACGAAATAACTGTGGTGAAGAAGGTTATACAGCTGATGAAATCATTACATCGAGAGCTGGTGTTCGTGTTCGAATTGGAAATACGGATGCTGAAGGTCGAATGGTCATGGTTGATCCATTGTGTTACATCAAAGAATTAGCTCTTAAAGAAGTTAATCCGCATTTATTTACGATGGCTACATTGACTGGTCATGTTATTCGTGCTTACGGATCGAATTATACAGTAAAAAACGGAGATTCAATTTGAATTTCGAAAATATTTAGGATTTTGATTCTTGTCTAGGCTGCTGTTGACAATGGTCCAGCAAAACAAAATGAAACTTCGCAAAAACTTCAAGCTGCTGGCGATGAAGTCGGTGATCCATTCGAAATTTCGACTGTTCGTCGTGAAGTATGCTCAATTGACTCATTCATTTCAATCTTTTTCCTACTCTCAAAATAATCTAGGATTATGAATTCATTGCTGATCAAGGTGAAGCTGCTGATGTTATTCAATGTAACAATCTTCCAAGCAGTGGAACTTCCCGTGGTCATCAATTTCCTGCAGCATTTCTCGCTAAAGTCTCTGGTCTTGACAAACACGGTTCAAATTCAACGCAACCATTACGTTATACACATCTTGACATTGCTGGTAGTGGTGGTGAACTCCCATTTCCACCAACTGGTCGACCTATTCCGGCACTTTGCCAATTTTTTATCGCCGATCGTGTTCTTTAATTTGACAAATGCGTTCTTTTCTTTTTAAACAAGAAAAAAAATAAAATTTTTAATCACTTCATACACACTAAAAGTCTGTCGTTAAGTTAGCCATGCTCATTGAATATCCTCATTCACTCAACCTCCTCACTGATGTTTCCTATGTTTTACAACAACAAAACTCAACAATATCCTTCTCATCCAATCAGATAACACTATTCATTCGATGTCAATTACTGTGTTGTGTCTATTTCATAATATTAAAAAATCAAAAACCCATTGCAAGTAGCGCAGAATTTCAATGTCACTTTCCTGCATCTTATTTTGTCACTATGTGTTTTTTTTTCATTCTTCCAGGAAACAGATTGTGTTCGTTGGAAATCAGCGTTTTTTTTTTGTTTTTTCACTATAGATTACAAGTGAGCGATTGGACATATATATATATTATATATAAATTTATGCACATGACCGCTTCAAAATAATATATCAATGACTGAATATAAATTAGTTGTCGTTGGAGGTAAATGCACTGGAAATATAAATAAAAATGTTTACTGTTTGTTTTTATTTATTTTTAAGCGGGTGGCGTCGGAAAAAGTGCACTGACTATACAGCTCATTCAAAATCAGTATGCATCGATTTTAAAAATAAATAAAATTCGAATAATCTTTTTTTTCTTATCAGTTTTATCGATGAATATGATCCAACTATTGGTAAGAAAACGATATTAATTATATTTCTATGACAATGGAAAAGCAATTTAATTATATTTTATTTTGCTTCTTCAGAAGATTCATATCGAAAACAGGCGGTTGTCGATGGTGAAACGTGTTTACTGGATATTCTTGTATGTGTTGTTGTTGTTGTTGATTGAGAATTTATTTTCATTTATTTTGATAGGATACTGCCGGTCAAGAGGAATATAGGTTTGATGAAGATAGAAAAAAACAAACAAACAAACATTTTTTTGCGTCATATTTTCAGTGCAATGCGTGATCAATATATGCGTGGTGGTGAAGGCTTTTTGTGTGTATTTGCTGTTAATAGTGCGAAATCATTCGAAGAAATTAAACAGTACCGTGAACAGGTTTGAGAAGGTTTAAATTGATTAAAAAAAACAAACAACAGTTTCTTTTATAGATAAAACGTGTTAAAGATGCCGATGATATTCCGATGGTTTGTAAGTATCGAAACGAAAAATCAATGTTTTTGTTTTTATTTATTTGATAACGAATTAGTGGTGGGAAATAAAATTGATTTACCAACACGTACAATTGATTTGTCTTATGCGAGAGATTTTGCGGCTTCATTATCAATGCCATTTGTTCAAACATCCGCTAAAACTCGGCAAGGTGTTGAAGAAGCATTTTACACGCTCGTTCGAGAAATAAAAAAATACGTAATACACATAAATTGACTTGATTATTGCGTTGATATATCGTTTGTTTTGTCTTTGTAGAAAGAACGTACACGTAAAGCTGGCAAAGGTCGAAAGAATAAAAGTATGAGTGGAAATGGTACGAGCGGTAATGGAAGTAAAGCTTCGGTTAGCTACGGTCGACGTTCGAGTAGCAAACGAAGTGGAAAACGAACATGTGTGCTCATGTAAAAACTTTCTCATTATCGAATTTTCAAAGTCATATTTTTCGCAATATTAAATAGACATTTCGTTCATTTTCTCTTCTCTCGTTGCTTTATTCATCCCAAACTATCTTTCTCTTTCTCTCTCTCCTCGGTACGTCAGATATTCATCGTATGTTTCCGAGAAACGATCATTTTCTCTCTTTTTTTGCTTTCGCTCTGTGTCGTATTAAATCATCTTCTTTCGTTTAATCCTAGTCAATCTTTTATCGTTGTGATGTGATATCACAGAAAAGTTATTCCTATTTGCTTCGATGCCTTTTCTCTTTTAATTCTCTATCGAATATTGTGTGTGCAGTAGTTTTCGGTCTTCTTCTTTGATTTCGAACATCAGACAGATGAATCTTCGTTCGTTTTTTGATTTTAGATTTCTAAACATGCAAAGTGAAGAAACAGTTTCGCCATCAAATATTGAATTAGAAGAAAATACAGATAAAAAGCTGCAAGTTCATAAAGATAAAAAACGAACAGTAAACTTAATTTTTCATTAAATATTTAATCTTTTTCCTTTTGCTATTCTTTTCTTCTAGCGCTTTCGAAGTCCAATTAGGTAAATGGAATTTCTTTTGTTTTTCTAAAAATCATTTCCGAGAGTAACCCTATTTCATTCAAGCGTATCTGTATACCGCTTTACCAGGTAGTACAAACTAGATAATAAAAATAAATTCAATTGCTTAATTAAATTAATTGTTATTCGATCGTAATGGGTCATTTTCTCTCCTAGACATATATTCAAACCGAAAAGTAACGATGACACATCGTCGCCATACTTTCGTATGAAAGAAGAAAAACAATACTCTGATTTACAATTTCAAGAGTCACCTCCTAAAGTACCCGTACATGCGATTGCACTGGCAATTGTTCTATTTTTTGTCGGTTCTGTGATGATTACAATTGGCTCACTTATGTTGACAGGTTACATCGATACTAAAGTTTGTTGTTTTCGAGTTCGTCTTCTGCGTTTAATAAAAAGAAAATTATACTTTTCAGTACAAAGATCGAACATGGCCTTTGATTCTCGTTGGAAGTCTGGTTTTTCTGCCTGGATTTTATCACTTACGTATTGCGTATTGGGCATGGAAAGGTGATAAGAATTTTTCATTTGCTGATATACCGGATCTCGATTGGTTCTGAAGATGAACAGAATTAAACAATTAAACGCATATATATTCATTTTCTTGTTGCTTCTCATTTCTTTTTTGATATTTTGTATAAATAAAACTTCTATTTAATCTCATTCGCCAAGTCGAAAAAAAAACGTTCTGTCACTTTTCTTTCCTTTTCTCAGACAAAAGCCCTTATCAATAGAGAGAACAGCAAAACGATGACGATGCAAAATATTCTCTCGCTCTGCCCTACATTTATATACCGTTCGATAAAGCAAACGACACAACCAGAAATTCTATTTTGCTTTTAGATTATTCACAATCAAAATTCTAAGATGTGTATGAAAACAACTTGCGAAACATGCGGCAAACCAACATGGAAAGGCTGCGGAAACCATATCGAACAAGCATTGAAAGACGTTCCTGTTGACGAACGATGCAAATGCAAGGAAAAAAATGCAGCTGCCAAACCTTCGAAATGAACACGAATGATGTTTTTTTTTCTGAACTTTTTCACTGAATTTTCTTTTGAATAAACTACTCAAGAATGATCCAACAAATTTTGGAGTTTTTTCTTCTTCTGAATGTCAGTGTCGAGACTGAGTGACATCTATCCATTCATGAAATTGTATCACGCGGCTGAATTAACCATACGAAAATCTACTCATATCATTTCTCCTCTTTTCTCAATTCGTTTGTTTTATTTGGATTTCTTTCACATTCATATTCGTATTAAAACAAAACCTCAAGTGATTTTATTTTGAAATTCAACAATGGGCAATCTATGTTCGTGGTGTTTTAAAACTCGAGATGATTCACAGACAAATGGAGATTATACCGGTTTGACGGGTTCACAACGTTCAAATGCGTCAGTTGAAGATGAACGAACACCGTGAGTTGACTAATTCAATTAAATCTATTTCAATCAATTGATTTACTCGAATAGATTACTCGATAAAACCGATGGATCCAATCATTTTCCTCAAACATTATCCAACGGTGATTCATCAACAATTGCACCACTTCCACCACCGCCAATTATCAATGAAACTCGAACAGATTTAACAAATGGTATACGAAAAACAAAACAAATTCTTTTCTTTTTGCTAGGCATTCTTTTATTTCTTTCGTGAATAGTTCCAGCGACTGAAACAGCTGAAACGAAAATGGCAACGATTGTCGAAGGCATGCTTTCGAAATTAATCGATGTTGGTAGTGGAGGATCAAATCTTCCGCAAACAAACACCAATTTAAGTCAATTGAACAGTCAAAATGATGAAATTATTTATCTACTAAATAAATCTTTATCACCAACCAAACCTCCATCATTGCCCGATGCAGGAATTAATAATCTTCCATCGTTACTTTCGGGCAGACCGATATCATCAGATATTTGTCATTTTGTTGCACATACAGCCGGCGAACTTTCACGTTTATTAATCGATGAAATTAAGATTATACATAAAGAAGATCTTGTTGTTGTCTTTGAATAAGCACAAAATATACGCTCGATTGCATTGTGCTATTATTTGTTATTATTTTTTTCAAGAGAAGAAATGCTGATTGTTCCTCTTTTTTTTGCTTCATTGCCTGGTTCTTTTCTTTTTCTTTCGTTCTTTCTTTTTTTTTATATATTTCACAGAAACAAACATCTGTCTTAGAATAAGTCGGTTTCTTTTTCTAGATTGAAAAGATGACAGATGAAGATCAGTTAAACAAGGTAATTCGTGTATTTCTTCTTCGAAATAAAACTACATGATGGTAATTAATTTCAAAGACTGAATCAGATCTTGATGACGATGACAATGAGGAGAATATTGATTCTAATGTGACAACTGACGATGAATTCTACAGTGAAATGATGTCTGCGCCGTCAGTTGAACGTGAAGATTATTTAAGTGAGAAAATGAAAATAGAAGATATTCGATAGAAAATAATTGCTTTTCAATCAGTTCACGATGGATGTAAAGATGAAGTCGAAGGCGCTGACCAGTTATTCACTGGTCTAAATCGACGATATGATTCAGCACCTGCGATTTTTTTCGGTACACTTAAAGAAGCAATAAAATCATCGTGGAATTCGAAGGATATCCATGAGGTTCGTCTTTGTCAATCGTGGAAAGAATGTCGAGAGATCTACTTTGATTTCTAGAGACGACCACTTCTTATCTATATAAATAATGATAAAAGTTTATATTCGAATTTATTTTGTAAACAATTATTATGCAATGAGAAAATTACTGAGTTTCTGTTGAATAATTATGTTCTCTGGGCTTGGGATGTTACGCATCCGTCAAATGGTCAAACGTAGAAAAATCAGCTTTTTTTTGTTCAATTCGATTCGAACAAGAAAATCCTATTTACTAATTTAGATTGAGTAATATCTACAAACAAGCATTTTTTCCAAGTTCTGTCGATAAAAATATCGGTCAAAAACCGATCGAACAATATCCATTGTTAATCAGTGTTATTCGTCAAATGAATGGTAGTTTTGCTTTTCAGAATCTAATTCAAGGCAATGAAAAACAGCCACCACTCGATGAATTTCTTGCACGATTAATTCAATGTAAAGATCAATTCGATATCTACGAGGATAATTATGAAAAAGTTGATTTTATTCGAATATAAAATAAAAACTCATCGAAATATTCATTTTCTAGGAACAAATTCGTCAAGCTAATTTCCATATGAATACACATCCAGCGAGTATTCTTACTTCGCCGAACTTTTCTCATTCGATGTCACTATTTGAAAGTACAAATTCGACTCGATTTGATCGATTTTTCAGTCAAATCGATCGGTCAGGTAGTTTAGCTGAAGCATTTCAACGATCAAATCGAATCACAGATGATGATGACGATGATGATGATTATGAACAAACTCCAACTGTAGAAAATCCAGCACCAAACTTTCCGAAAGAATAAATTTTTTACATTTTTGATAATTCAAATAAATAATATTTTTCTAATTTCGAATAAAATTATTTTACTCTAGATTAATATAAAAAAAAAGAAAAGAAAAGCAAACATCTAAATGACGGAAGAAACATCACGAGATCAGACTCTGCAAGATTTTCAAGTAGATTTCTTGGTATCAATCGAATTCAATCGGTATCTTTCGATTTTAGGATTGTACAGGTTTAGAAGATATGGAAGAATGTATTCATATTCTCGATGAACACGAATGGAATTTAATGGTGACAGAAATAGTTTTATTTTTCAAATAAAATCAATGCTCGTCTATCTTTCAGAACGCAATTCAATCTGTACACGAACGAATCGGTGGTAATAATAATAATGAACAAGAATCAACCGTACCCGTTCAAGTTCTTCCCAATCGAAATAAACGTCAAACAGATTCGAACGATTTCGATGATTTCGATGAATTGAGAATTATCAAAACCATACCTGGAAGTCAACGAGGCATAGGTAAAATATATCTATTCGAGTACAAGCAAAGTCATTCATATTTTCTTTTAGCTCGAGATTTGCATTTTACAGTTAGATATAATGATCGAGTAGAGATTATCGTAGCTTCGGAAAATGAAACCGTCTATCAATTGCGATTGAAAATCGCCGAGAAATTCTCGATTCCACCTGAAAAACAAACGTTTCTCGATTGGATGTTGAAATCCTACGATGATCGAGTAGAATGACGAATTCATTTGAATATAAATTTGTCTATTTGGTTTTCTATAGACAGTATTAAAAGATCTTCATCTTGACAGAGAGAATCAAATTCATCTCACGTCCATAGAACCCAATTTAACAACAACAACAACAACATCTGTACAAAGTTCAATTGAAATTCCTTTGACAATTACATCGAAAAATAAACAACGACATGTACAAACACATAAAATTCGTGTACCATCGAACATAACGATTGCCAATGTAATTTTCTTCTTTCGATAGAAAAAGCAAAAAAAACAAATGTTTTATTTAGTTAAAAAAAGAAATCGAAAAATTAACAGAAATACCTGTCAAAGAACAAACATGGAAAGGTTTAGATGGTGCTGAAGATTCAGTAAGAAGGCAGAAAAAAGGAGCTACACATATATTTTTAACATTCGATTCTCATCGTCTAGAAACATTTACATGAAACATCGATTACATCGAATTCAAAACTTCACGTTCAACCAGTCGAAGTTCGTCGATAATTATTTTTCAAAGATCAATTACAATTCGATTATTTTCAGTTCTCAATTGTGTCAGTTGTCAATCTCGATGATGATCAAATGGATGTCGAAACTATCGATGATGAAATTACTGTTCTCACACCGACCACTTCCGGACCAGGTCCGATTTCACATCGAGAACCATTGAGTAAGAAGAATTGACGTTGCAATTTGATTCTGAACGAAATTGTCTCTAGTTCCAGACGATTGTCCCGATGATTTCACTGCCTTGGAGCATTTTCAACAAGTTTTTTATAAACGCTATGGTTCGCCAGGTCCAGATCTTTACATGGGTCCATTGGATCAAGCAATTAAAGACTCTCTTCATAAAGAAATTCGCGAAGTACTGAAAAAAGAAACTCACTCGTCAGCTAAACTCCTCATTTTTTATTCAGAGACGTCCACTTGCCATTTATCTTCATCATGATAATTCAATCTGTAGTAATGTTTTTTGTTCTCAAGTTTTATCAGCTGAATTCATCATCCAATATCTTGCAACTAATTATATCTTCTGGGCTTGGGATGTCACATCTTCAATGAACAAAACTAAGTACAGTCAAATCATTTCTTTCTGCGTCCGAAATCACGTATTTCAATAGATTAATCGAAACTCTTCGTCGATGTATCGGCAATCAAGGTGCTCAAAGTGTGAACGAATTTGATGATGACGTTTTTCCATTGTTATTAATTGTTAGTCGTGCTCGAGGTGCACTTGAATTAGTCAATATTATCGAAGGTAAATCAACGGCAAATGAAGTTCTATCAAATTTAATTCAATCACATGACGCATTTGAACAACAACGTGCGCGTGATCTCGACGAAGAACGTGCTCGAGAAGGACGAGAAGAATTAAAAAGACAACAAGAAGATGAATATGAACAATCACGAAAAGCTGATCTTGCCAAAGAACGAGCTCGACAAGAAGAACATGATGCAAATGAAAGACTAAAACAAGAAAAATTAGTAATCGACTAAGAAATTTAACAAAACGAAAAAAAGAATTTATTTTATTTTAAAGCAATTACAAGAAGAATGTAAAAAACGTCTACCTGATGAACCTAATGAAACAGAAAAAAATCTGACAACACTTAAAATTCGTTTGCCTGATGATGAAGGCGTACTTATTCGACGGTTTCGAATTACAGAAAATCTTCAAGTATTTGACATCGAAATAAACAACTAAGTCAAATGAGATTCTATTTAGGTTCTATTCGATTATCTAGCAAGTGAAGGTCGAATGGTTGGAGAATACAAACTTCTTACAACATATCCTAAACGAGATGTACGTTTTTTTTTCTCTTTATTATCGAAAATCATTTTCGTCTATTTAGTTAACTTCAGACGATCCAACTCAAACATTCGAACAGTTGAAATTGTATCCTCAAGAACAGTTAATTCTTGAAATTTTATAGCTACGAATAAGACCGCAATTAAACAAGATATGATCTTCTCTTCTTATTATTTTATTTCGATTGCATTCTTATTATTATTTTTTCTTTCATCTCAAAACTGATAATTTTTCATTTTTTGTTCGTTTCGTTAAAAAAATAATAAAGTCAGAAGATTTACGTTAACGATGAAGTATTTATGATGCTAAGAACGCGATCAATGAGATCGTTGGATGAGAGCGAAGGATTTTGAGAGAGAAAATCGAACACAAGCATTCGAATACATTGCTGAACATCTTCAAACTAAAAACCAATATAAAAAAATTGAGATATTACTTCGAAGATTTACGTACGTCCTTTGGTTCAACGAGATCTTTTATTCGTTCGTGAATTTGTTTCACATAATAATTAATCATCTACAGAATTGATTGATAAAAAAAATATTTTATTTGAAATTATTTACTATTGGATGGATAGTTGATGGTGAACATGGATATTTCTTTCGATGAGTTACTCTGAAAGATCTCGATTAAATCAAAAGAGAAAGAGATATTCGAACTTAATTGTTTCTTTTGCAGGTGGACAGAACAGTTCTAGTGGTTGACGATAAGGTCGTTTTGCAAGACAGTTCATGAATGTTTCATGTCGTGTCAAGATTTTCTCTTGGAGTTTATCAGGTATACAATGGGATTGTGAATGATTATGGTAAAACGAACCATCTCGAAACAGAAGAAAAGAACAAAACTTTTTAAACTAGAAATCAATCTTTTACAATCCTGATTAATAGTTCGAAAATTTTCCGAATAATCAACTTCGCGAAAATGTGTGATTAATAAATCTTGTAAAGGTCGCCAATCGTTAGTTTCAATTGGATAGATTTCATTGCATCTATTCACTGACTTAGCAAGTTTAGATAATTAGTTAGAAGAAATTCTTCGCTTACTATTCTTTTCTTAGAAAAATTCAAAATTAGAAAAAAAAATCAATTCCATTAATATGCGCCTTTTATTTAAGATAACGGACGACAATTTAAATTAGGTGTTACTCGAAATAAACCGCCTGGATTTTCATTAGTCGTAATAAGTGTATAGTTGTTTTGATCAAGTATCAATAAACTGAATATATCTTCAGGTGTTGGCAGATCAAATTCGTCCTCTAATATTCCACTTTGACTGTAAATCGATATTTTCTTAGCTGTTTCTTGCACAGCCCATATTCGTTGACAATTGTCAATAGCTAAATGTCTAGTGCTTGTAAATCGATTAATACTATTCGGTGCAGAAACTTTCCAAGTATTATCGGTTTGTTTGATGTACAACCGCAAAGGTACTACATTTGTCCATCCAATATAAAATGCCGTTTGATTAATTCCGTAAAATCCATGAACTTGACCTGATCCTGCCGAACCACTAATGCCTTGCGTATTGTTAAAATCATGTGTATCATTTCGTTCATAAATATATGCACCGTTCGAAACAGTTCCCACTAATAATTGATTTTCGCTGAGAAAATAAATGACTGAAATACCACTGGGGAATGTATAGGGCAATTCTTTGCCCATTGTAAAATTCTCAGCATAAACTACAATTTGATTTTTAAAAGCAACATAATGCATTTGTTTTGCATAACCAATACTTTGAACGTTACTGCCATCAAACTTAGGTTTTTCTTCTCGAATTTTAGTTAAATTCGTTCGATGAAACCAAACAATTGTTTTATCCCGAGCATTGACTGCAATGAATTGATTATTATCACCATGAACTATCGTTCGTAGTTTGCTTTCGTATAAATTCGAGCTTGACGTAGCTGTTTTCAATTGTTCTACGAGTAAACTTGTATTACAACATTCATCTTTTGATTTAAATGCATCGTTTGTCATTATATAAATATTCGTATCATTAACTGAATCGTCAATCTCATCACGATACGGCATAACAGAATAAAATTGACAAAGATAATTCTTCATTGATTTTTCTGTGCAAGTAAATAGAAGAATTTTATCGGGATGTTGAAAAGCTTCGCAAAGACATGCACTACAATCCGAAACATTCATTGAATGATCTTCGATGTCAAATGGTAGTTTAATTGTCGCATTACGAATAAGATCGTATCGATATGAACCAATCGATAAATTCGGAAATATGAAAATTAGAATGCAATAAAAAGGCAACGACATTTTTCTGTCAAATGAACAACATGTCAGCTCTTCGTCTTATATAGTATCGATTAGGAAATGTACGTGAGATAATCGAATTACAAATATTTATTTTAAATTTCAAAACACATTACAAAATAAAAATATGTATAAATATATATCACTGGCGCTTTAAATGAGATCGAACTAAAATAAATAAGTTATAAATATTAAATGAAATTTTCTATTAAATCACGTACCAAATCTTCTTCTTGGCCGTCGTCTTGTTCATTGCCATTTGTTGTTTTAGCCTCGATATTGTCTTCTAAAAATTTCTTTGCTTCAATTGGTAATGTATTCGATTCGATACATTCATCACTGGTAATTAAACTAATGTTTCCTAAAAATTAAAAAAAACAATTCTCTCATTTTGAATTAAATTCTTTCGATTCCAACCTTCGACAATCTTTTTCCAAAAATCAATTCGTCCATCTTGACTTGTCATTTGTTTTTTGAGAACAATTAACAGATCATTGAAAAGTTTCGGTTCTAATTTTTGAATACATTTCAAACGTAAAACATCGATACATTGCAATGCTTTCTCGTACAACGAATCACCTCGAGAATTTTGAATTAATTCAAGAATTAATGTCGACATTTGCATGCAAATATCTGTGAACGATGGTGAACCTTGTTCAATTAGAGTTTCAAAATCTTCGACAGGATTGATCGTGCCAATCTTTTGAATAGTCGTTTTCTTTTGTGTAACACTGCTTTGCGGTTCGAATGATGACGTTGATTCCGGTTCGTCGAGACGAGCTTTTCTAAAGTAAAAGAAGAATTGAAAATAGTTCGAACGAATGTTTAATTACTTTTCAGCATTGCCAAATAATGCATCACCGGTTGTTATTTTTTGTCGTCGTTCGGTATCTTTCAAATTGAATTGTTCATCGAGTTGGTCCACTGTTCGTTTGCTTCGAACGGCAATCGATTGAATTAATCGTTCATTGATTTCGAGAACTGAATTCGAAAGAGAGAGCGGTTCTTCGGGTGTTACAGCTCGACGAGCAATCGACTAACAAAACGAACATAAACGATTTATCATCTTGATACAATGTCTATTACTTGAAACATTCGTTGAATATACGGATTAGTAATTCGTTCAGGTTGAAATGCTTCTTCGCCACTATTTACACACAACAATGAAAGAAAAGAAAAATATTGATGATCATCAGTTTTACTCTTGATCTGCATGTGTCAAGTCCATAGTTGTGATGAGATTATCGATTGTTTTCAATTGTTCTTCATTCGGTTGATTCTTTTTCAATTGATCCAAATTATCGAACTCAAATTCTCGTAAATCTTCACCAAATGGTAATTTAACATAATACATGCACTAATTATATATATATACGTATATTCCATGAAAACTTTCGTTTATTTACTCACAATATGATCGTGTGATATGTGTGGACGGAGAAATCCGATTTCAGGCGAACTTCTTTCGCTAAAACATCGACGAACAATAGCGACTGAATTGGTTTCATACATTGCTTGAACAAGACCAGTAAATGTTTGACTTTCTTCATCATAAGTCGGCTCAGCAACGACTTCATAAACTGTATCACCGAGATAGAGACTTCGTTGCATCTGATCAAGTACAAAAAACAAAAGGCTCATTCGATAGAATACAAAATGAAAGTCAACCGACCATATTTGCATCGGAAAAGCCGAGAATTGAAAAACATTTTTCACTTGAATATTTCATATCTTCTAATGCTTCTTTGTCGATCGGTACGAATGTTGTACCGTAACGAAATCCATCCATAAGTTCTTCTTTTTCAACTTCTTGATCCTGTTCATCTTTCGTATATCGACTACGATCGATACGAATCTCTGTTGTTGGATCACGTGCATAGACTTTTTTCAAACGAAATAATGTCGGTTTATTTTCTTTAACCTAAATTTCAAGATCGAATGTTTTTTTTCTTATGTTTCAATTTGACGATGTACTTGAATATAGGTGCAGATATGTAGTTTTAAATCTGCTAATTGCATGAGATATTTTGTCGCTGTTGGTTTAACAGTTTTCGATTGATGAACACTGAGAATTGTCAAGGCTTCTCTGAAAAATAAGGAGGGTGTTGAGCAAAAAAGCTTTTCTTCTCATTTCCGTACCGAAATGTAAATAATGTTCCTTCGGTTGAATTGACCACGTCAGTTAGAATTCGAATATTTGTTTTCTGCTGTTGTGTCAACGGTTTTTGAGATGTTCGATGACCGTTTGTTGTCGGTCGTGCACTTGCACTTGCTTCATCATCATGATTATTATCTGTTTCCGTATTAGGTCGTTGATTTTCGTCACCATCATCTTGACCCCATGTAGGTCCGATAGCATCGACAATAATATCCTGTTTTTTCAATGAATCAACAATTATTTGAAGACTATGATCACTGAATGGTGAAGCAGCATTTGTGAATAATAAAATTCGTTTAGCTGCATAACCACGTTTGCCTCTATCGATTGAATAAGCTGCGTCTTAATTCGAAATTTCTTCTCATCTTACTCAGTCATTCGATGTAGATGATCAGCAGCAACAACGATTGCATCGACGACTATTCAAGAAAAAACTATCGTTAAGATAAATCATCGAAAGTTTTCGATCTCATTTACCATCGCCTGGATTAGTTCCTGCTTGTATTTTTTGTATTTCTTCGAATAATTTCCAATTAGCTGGTGACAACGAGAAAACAACATTGACATTTTGATAATTATTTTCATCAGCTAGATCATTATTTGTTTCATCTGAACCATACAAAATCAATGCTAATTCATCTTTACTCTCTTGAAACATCTAATCATCACACACACACACACACTTTAATCATTTCAATTCATTTTCTTTTACTTTTCGTTGAACAATCATTTGAAGAATATCACTGGTTATTTGTAGAGGCGAGTCAAAGCCAGGTACAGCTTGAGACATATCTACACCAATATCAATCACAAGTGCTAACGCTTCCTAAAGAACATCTTCGACAATCAATCCAACAACAATCTGTCTCATTCGTTACCTTATTTGCGGCCATTTGATCTTCTTCCTGTTTCAAATTATTTTCTATATCTAAAATGTGCTAATACTTCGTTTTTTTTCTGTTTTTATTGACTAGTTATTTAGAATATATCTACTCGAAACTAAAAAGAAACAAACAAACAACAAACAAACAAAATGAAGACAGTGCTAAGAAGAACGTCATGGGATTAAAAAAGTGTGTTTTTCATGCACTACGTGAAGAAAAAGAAAGATATTTTTTTTGTTGTTGCTTTTTCGTTATAAAAAGAATATACGAAGAAGTGCCATCACACCGGCGGCTATTCCGCCTGTAACTGGAACGGTAACAATCCAAGCAACGATTATATTTCGAAATAGAGACCAGTCGACACTTTGTTTCGAACGAACGCGACCAATAGCAACGACACTGCCGACTTTGCAATGCGTTGTACTAATTGGAATCGAAAGATTCGAAGCGACGAGTACGGTGAGAGCAGTACAAATTTCGATAATAAAACCGCTTGAGGGAGTAATTTTTGTTAAATCTTCTCCAATGGTTCGAATAACTCGACGACCCCACACCCACAGACCAACAGAGATTCCTAAACCGCCGAAGAAAAGTACCCAAAGTGGTGCTGACGAACGAACAGCAACTGAACCATCAACATAGATCAACCAGAGGCCAATCAATGGACCGATTGCATTACTTGAAAATAACAGAATAGATTTTTTTTGTTGTTCAATCGAAATTTACCTAACATCATTGCCTCCATGTGCAAATGCGCCGAAAATAGCTGTAAGAATTTGTAAATATTTAAAAATACTCGCAATTTCTAATGAATCATTCGTTGTATCGATTTTCTTCTACAAAACAGCAGCAAACTAAATCGAAACTATTTCAAATCATTTGCAACAAACTTTTTTCTCGGCTATTTCCGGCATTTTATCTTCGACTTCATCGAGATCTTCGTTTAAACTATTTTGATCTCCCGATGTCAACGACATGTTATCATCATCTATTATTTATCGAATAAAAAAAACGATCAATGATTTTATTTTTACCTGAAGTTAATAAACTTTTCGTTTCATTTGGTAATGAAACAGCTGATGTATTCGGATTTTGTGGTAAACGATAGATTTTGGTTTTCTTTCAAAGTGCAAAAAAGAAAAGATTTGTTTTTCTTTCGAAGATAAATTCCAGTGAAATTCTTCGTTTTTACCTCACGACCAATCGATGTATTCGAAATATTTCGATGAGTCAATGGATTCGCATTGTCGACAACATAAGCCACATCTGTACGTAATCGTTCACCTTCACGACGTCCACGAGATATCGTACTGTAACCCGAATTGGATAAAGTCTCTGAATCCTTTCGAATTCGTGGCATTTCAACTATTATTAGAATATCGAATTTAGCTTTTCATAGATCACAGTTTCGTTTTTACCATAAGGACGAAATTGATCGGGATGTTGTTGTTGATATCGTATCAAATCGTATTCTTTTAACATTGAAACATGATCAATTTGAGTTTCTTTATCACTTGTATTCACATTTTCCAAACGTGCTACTAAAGTATTACAGTGTTAGTCAAGACAAATCCACGTCTCCCAATGTTATAGCCCCTCGAGTTTTTTTTATTTGTTAAATAGATAGAGCATTAGAGCTAAGCGACTTACTGAACTGTTATTTTTTAGAGGATAAGAGAGAATAATAAATTCAGTGAATAATCAAGATATTTTACCTGTATACGTTTCAAATCGACCTTCGGTTTTAGTCAATTGTGGTCTATTAATTCTACTATCAAGTTCACGTTTTTTTCTCAATGTTTCTAAAAAAAACGACAACAATTGTTTTCTTTTCTACATGATTGCTTCGTTCGTACCTTCGATGCTACGTTTCAATCGTGGCTTGACAACAACCATGACAAATAGACCCACGAGAACACCCGTACTAATTGTTATTATAAAGTTTAACCAAAGAGGAATCAGATGAAAATATAAAACTGAAAAACAAAAACACAATGATCGAATTATTGAAAACTCGAGAAAAATCAATTCAACTTGGTGGAGCTGAATGAATGATTGAGAACACATTGATCATAATCGTTGCACCATAGAATATTGGCAACCAACGAAGACCAACATTCATATGATCCTCCTGAAGAAAAGTAACGAACGTTTTCTTTTTCTTGGTGATCAAAGAAAAGAATTACTCGTTCAAGAATTAATATTCGAATGATGATAAAAAATCCAATTGAAATACCTCCGGCTAAAGCTGGTGAAATAAACCACGAGCCACCTAACGAGAAAAGATTTGTTTTTTTCTTTTCGAAAATTTTGATCGATAGATATTTACCAATTTTACCAAAGACTTCCCATTGAATACTTTGTGAACCTTTGGCAACAAGAGCAAAACCAACAGTCGCACCAACGATACTATGAGTACCTGACACAGGTAAATTAAAAAATGTTGCAATTAATAACCAAATACAACAGCCTAGTATTGCAAAACAAAAAACAACAACTTAACTATAAAAACAAATAGTTTGTTGTTTTTACCAATTAGAGATGATAATTGACCAAGCATTAATTCTTTTGGATCATCGAATTTTCCTATATCGATAATTCCTTTCCGTATTGTATCCGATACTTTCGCACCTAGACAAATCGATTAGTTTGCTATCTATTTATTCAATCAATTTCTCTCCTACCGATAAGAATCGATCCAAGAATTTCAAAGATCGTTGCAAGTATACATGCTTGTCTCAATGTCAACACTTTACTTCCAACACTCGTACCAAATGAATTCGCGACATCATTAGCTCCAATACCGAATGCCAAAATAAAAGCAACGATAAAACCAATAATTAATATCCACAATAAATCAATCGAAAACGGCTCGAGTACAACCATAATGAAACTTGTTATACTAAAAATGAGTTTGACTTTTATAGGGAAGAAATTAATTCATAATTGAAACGAAAAAAATCTTCTGTCGAGAAACTATCGAAGAAGTTTTATAAGTTAACATTTTTTTATGAGTATTGCATGTCGATTATGAATAACAAAAATTGATTGGACATCGAAGAGAACCGAATCAAACATAACTCAATCGAGATGTCACTATAGTCGAAAAAATGTCATTTTATCGACAATAAACCGCAATACAAGATAAGACTCAATTGAATTGAAAATGAAACGTGCACATTTTTCATGATATTCAAAAACGAACAATTCACCATTCTATCATGTAATACATTCCATCATAATCATAAAAATCGTGAAAAGATAAGAACATCAAGCCTTCATCGTTTTTTTTTCGTGTTTTATCTTTGCACTCTGTTGAATGGAAGGATTTTCTCATGAAACAATCCTCGATTTCGAAGAAAATGAAGTGATATTAGTAAAATAAATTGTATATGTATATTTGTTAGACAAAACAAAACAAAAAATTACTTCATCTATCTGTCTAATAATAGGAAAAGACGAAAAAAAATCAAAATAAACTAATTTAGAGAACTATATATACTGTTTAGTTTATTTTTCTATTTTGTTCTTGATCTTAAAATGGACATTCTTGTGTTGATTTGAGATTTTTATTTAGTGTTTGCGTATTGACTATTGGAATTGATTGTTCAATATACGAAACCGTTCGTTTAGCTGTTGGAATCGAACTTAAATAAAATGCTGTCATGATTTCTGATTGTTTGGGTAGATTGACTTTTGAATTCGTTAGACATTGATCAACCCATTGATCAACTTGTTCATGAATCGATGCTCGATTGGCTCGATTCGAATCACAATCGAAATTTAAATTTTTAATCATTTGTATTTCATTTTCAATTTCTTCGATATGCTTCAATATCGTATGTGAATTGGTTTTTTTCAATGAACCTGAATAATTTCTCGATGTTTTCATATCGATTTCATCTAACGGTAGAATAAATGGACTTTTTCTCGATGAAGATGAATTTCGTTGTTGATTTTCGAGAATATTTTCGAAATTTTGAGAATATTCATCGGACGAAGTCGGTCGTGTTTGATATTGATGTTTCTTTGAATTCGTCGAACGTTGTTGATGACGTGGATTTGGTTTTTTTCTTCGTCGATTTACGTCCGTTTGATGCTGACGGTGATCGTCACTACTGACATTATCGGTTGATGATGAATGATTTGGATTATTGGATATTGTTTGAGGAAATGATTCTGAATGAATTATATTCGCATATTCAATACGTGACGAAGACGATGAAATGGTATTAATCCAAGGATTTGTACGAATTTTTGACCGTTGTCGATTGGTCGTTGTGTGATAGATTCGATGAGGATTTGATGTTGCTAATGTATTTGCATATGAATGAGTTTGTTGTTGAGAACGTATGTTGATAATTGTATTGACTAATTGAGCATGACGATTGAGAAGAAGTTCGGTTCGACTTTGATGTTCTGTTGTCGATGGTTCGTCATAAGCACAGATTTCATAATGACAATCAGTCTGTGAAACAGATGTATTCGATGATTTACGTCGTGAAACGAGTGAATTTAAATACTGTTTGATTTTCATGATGAAAAAAAAATCTAAAAAGATAAATTCTTCTAGTGACAGATGGCTGATATTTATTAATTAACAGTAAATCAAAACGGAAACTTCAAGGTTATTTTTCAAGTTCAAAACTAATAAATAAAAAAAAGAAAGAATAAATGAATGAAGATTCTTCACGATCTCCAGAGATATCATATCATGTTAATATGCGATTTTTCTTTATAGACAAAAGAAAAACTCATCAACTTTATGCAAATGAAGACTAGTGATTGATGTCTGCTGTACCTTTCTCTCTCTCTCTCTCTTTGAAATAAATAAATAAATAAAAAAGAAAAAGAAGAAGAGAATGTTCCTCGACAATCCGGAAATGATTTTCTCGAGGCAGAGTGATGATGATGTTGTCCTTGGCTCTAAGCTGATGAAAGCAGAAAGCTAGAAAAATACAGATAGTCTGTTAATTACGAGAAAAGACGATGTTAGACCAGATGGGAACTATAGTTGATGATAATCATATCGAAAATAGGAAAACAACGAAAGATAATTCGATGAATAGAACATTTTAATTGTGTGTAACTAAGCAAATATACGACATGCGTATGAAGAGAAGAAGAAGGAGAGAAAACCATAAGATTCTATCTTAACATAATCTGACAAGTAGAAAAAAAACGAGAGAAAAGAAAGAGAACGAGTAATTCAAGTATATACTTTTATGATTATTTCAAAACAAAGATTTTGTTTATTCAACATTTTTTTCTCTTCTTGCTCGAGAATAATTAGAAGAGAATATATACATAGAAAAAAACGAAGGAGAATGTTTGTGTATTAGATCAAGATCTCTAATAGTATCGATTAAAATCAATCAAGCGATGTTATTATTTTTTTTTTGCTCTCTGAAGAACTAAAAATAGATCGATTAGATTTACTTTTGATATAATCATGGCGACTGCTCTTCGAACCGAACACACGATATATGATTGAGGCACCTATTCAATGGCATTAAAGATTTCTTGTTCTCTTTCTCTTCTTTTGTTCTCGGCAGATTGTTCACTGATTTCTCTGTCCTTCATCTTTCATTTATACGCTCGTAACAATCATTTCTTCTCTAATTCCATCGGCATCGGTTTAAACGTATACAGAATCCTCATATTCTCGTTTCGAATTACTTCTCTCAGAAAAAGAAGAAAAGAAGAAAAAAAAAGCTGAGCAATATGAATAATCAATCCGATTTCTATCTAATTTGTTGATTTAACCTGTTATCTAATTTATCAACAGTTAATTGTATATTCGAAGGACTCACACTTACGAGCACAAGGTCGAAGATATCGATTGTATTATGTTCATTTTTTAACATTTAGTCAGATTTCCTCAGAGAAACTATAGCTACGCATAGTATATGTGACGCAGAGAGAAGAAGAAGAGAGAGAGAGAGAAAATACAAACAACCAAATGAATGAGCTTTTGAGAATTGACGATTGTTTCGATGTATTGCATATCGATTTGATCAAGGATATCATTGAATGTCATTAGCAATACCAAGAAGAAGAAAAAAAAAATAGAAAGACGCGTCAAATAAACGAACGGCTATTAGCCTTGGCTAAGACAAGATAAATGTAATTGACTAAAAGTATGAAGAGTGATAACAAGGTTTCATAGGTACTATCAACGAGCAAATTCTTTCGTGTTTATTTAGTTAACAGAAAAAAAAATCCAACTCAAAATGTCAATCAGAAAATAGAACTATGTTGACGGATAAAAACTCAATAAATCAAATATATACAATTGCAGCAAACAGCGATTTCTCTAAAACGCTGTAACGTACAATGTCAGATGAATATAATTGATTGCTGGTAAAATGCTTCTCGAATATCATTAATCAATCGAATATATATAGATCAATTATATGCTCGTTTACACATTTCAAAGACGAAAAACTTTTTTCGGCGGCGACATCTTATTGTGTGTAGAAAACTTTTTACAGTATGACCAATCATGATGAAACTGTTTTGTGCGTCATGATTCGAAATAATTATTCAACACATTACGAAATTACTTAAGAGAAATATAAATACTGATCGATCAGTAAACAGTTTTATTCTCAGTCTAATGGCGACATCAACGAACAGGAAAACAAAATCGAAAGATTCTGTAAGATTGATTTGTTGTTGAGAAAATTCTTTTATCCATAAGTTCGATTTAGTCTTCGAATGTATCATCTCTATCCGAAGAACAACGTCTTCTACAAAATCGGTCAAAAGCAGCCGAACGTCCGACTAAATTCGATAAGCTCGTTGCTCAAATGACACATGAACAAATCGATGAAGAATTAGAAAAACGACAATTTCCAGCGACGTAAAATTTTCTTTAATTGAATCTAATAGATCGCGAAATTTATCTCTAGTGGTGCAATCGAAGTTCGACGTATTCGATTGAAAAATCACGAGAAATCAAGAGAACAAGAATTTGATTTCATTGCTGTCGTCGATTTCGAATGTACATGCGAAGAAAATCGATCGAACTATAAAAATGAAATCATAGAATTTCCTATTGTTTTAATCAATGTTCGAGAACAAACAATTGTAAAATCATTTTCTAAGTCGATCAGAAACTCTATTCTTTGATACAGGTCGATAGATTTCAATCCTATTGTCGACCTACAATCAACCCAATACTATCGAACTTTTGTACGAAATTGACAGGCATTCAACAAGTGTGTACAATCAGATCTTCAAGAGAGGAATCGAGATGACTTCGTGTGTTTTTTTCGTAGAGTCAAGTTGATAGTGCTCCACTTTTTGATCAAGTTATAAAAAATGTTGAAAAATGGTTGAACGATCGAGATCTTCTGACACCGACAAGTCGTTTTAAACTCGCATTTGCTACCGATGGGTAAAAATGAATTTATTCGATTTGATTCTTTGTTCGATTTTAACTTTAGTCCGTGGGATTTTCAAAATTTCCTGCAACCACAATGTCAGTACAGTCGAATGCCGTATCCCGAATGGGCTCTACGATGGGTTAACATTCGAAAGGGATTCGCTGATTTCTATGGTTTTCGTCGAAGTGGTGTCGAAAGCATGTTGAGAAAACTCGGCTTTCAATTCGAAGGTCAACCACATTCAGGTCTTGATGATGCGACAAATATCGCTCGAATAGCCGTTCAAATGATCAAAGTACGTGATGTTCGACTTTTCTTTTTCAAAGTTCAGAAAAGGAGGAACTTCTCTTTAGGATGGTTGTGTATTGACATTGAATGATGGTTTACCGAAACATGATGTTCAAAAGCAAACTGACGATGATGATTCTATTATTTTTTCGTAGTAATAAAATGAATCATTCGATTCGTTTCCGAAAATAACTCAAACATGATTGATAGAACGGATGAAAACGACAGATGTCCGAAGGAGAGAACAGCAGTATCTTGTCGTCTTTAGAGAATTAGTAATCAGTTGCTTACTCGAATGTTTTCAATTTGCGTTTTTTTTTAATTCAAAGCAAATAAAAAGAAATTCTCATGAATTTATTTTGCTCAAAGAATGTCGAATTCAGGTCATTTTTGTCTCTATTCATTATACACCGTTGGCAAGTGTGGTACATAGTTAGCATATCGAATGTACTACATTAGCCCGGTGATAGCGAAAAAAGTCAAATATGTACGTAGTTCGATAAGAGAAATAAAAAGCCGAAAGTGCCATAAATGGCTCGAACGAAAATCGAAACGACTAGTTTCATTTGTTTCACTTTTCTTCTTTTGTTTTGTTTGTTCTTTGCAATTCACAGTTTTTTCTTTTCAACATTGGTTTTAATAAGAAAAACGTGAATGAATGAGTAGCGTAGTTTTTCTTTTTCGTCGTACATGACAGAACAAACAAAAAATCACAGCAGCAAGCCAGCTACATCGATCAGGGTATTCGCAAACCAATCGAAAGTCAATCGTTAACCTCTACATATCAATATCAAAAGCGATATTATTCCTCTTGACCAATCGTTTCCTTGTCTTTTTTCTTGTTCTGTACAATTCTCACCCGAACACACGCACGCACATATATACATATATACATACGAGAGGAGTCAACTAGCATTTAATCGAGCAAAAACATCTCTATATACAAATACTATGTCATCGACTTCATCATCTGATGATGATAATGATGAAAATCGTCTTGATACAACTGATTCACAAATTTTAAACGCACAAAAAAGTTTAATTTACAAACATCCATTATTTCCCGTACTCGTCTATGTACTTGAACGATGTGAACAAGCAACATTAAATCCATCATTACTCTTATCAACAGCCAATGACGAACAACATTCATCATCATCATCATCGTTTGAACATAATTTAAAAATGTTTCTCTCGAAAAATCCCGAAATTCTAACAACATCAAAAGACAATCATGATGACACATCGACAATTATCGATAATTTCTATATCGATGCAATGCAAGTACTTCGCATACATCTACTCGAATTAGACAAAGTCAATGATTTATGTCGAGATTTTTGTCAACGTTACATTGCTTGTTTAAAAGTCAAATTAAATGCCAATAATATTTTTACGGATGATGAAGAAGACGACGACGATGAAGACGATGTTGAAGGTGAAGAAGATGATGAGGATGCAGATTTTGGCTCGAATATCGACGAAGATTTCGAATCGAGTGATGAAACTCATGATGAAGAAGCCAGACTGAGAGATCAACGATATGATTTAAATTCGATTTGTCATTCGTACACAACAGAATTCAACGGACAGACACCACTCTCGCAAATTATTGCTAGTGGTCCATCGCATATCGTCGATTCGTCATCGATGTTATTTGATCCATTTTGCGGACGAAAACGAAAGCAATCAACAATTGTATCATCATCGTCGTCGTCGAAACGTGGTGTTCTACCGAAAAGTGCAACTTCGATCATGCGTAGTTGGCTTTTTCAACATATTGTAAAGCAAATCTTTGGTTTTGTTTTTCAGGAGATAAGTTTCTTTTTTTTTCTTATTTTCAAGGTTCATCCGTATCCGACTGAAGATGAAAAACGAACAATATCACAAAAGACAAATCTATCGCTACTTCAAGTAAACAATTGGTTTATTAATGCACGTCGACGAATTTTACAACCGATGCTTGAAGCATCGAATCCTGATTTAGTTGCTAATAAAAAGAAGAAACGACATGAAACAATCGCCGATGAACATCATCATACTCAAGCACGACAAATATCGAATATCAATCGGTATTGGCCATCGAATTTAGCTCAAATTGAGACACCAACGAAAGATCAATATAAGAAATAAATAATACAGTATTTCAATACGTCTTTAACGTCAATTTTTAATCTTCTTTTCTCGTGTACAAAGAATTTTCCTTGACAATTTAAGTCTGACATAGAAATCTCATTTTGACATGTTTTCTTTCTTTCTTTTTTTCTGTATGTAATGCATGTTTTGGAATATGAATTTTGTTTTTTGTTTTTTTTTCACCTATGCTTTTACTTTTTGGTTAACGGTGCTATAAAAGTAGAATTGTTTTTTCAATGAAAATATAGAAAATAATCTGCAACATTTAACATCATTACGGGTTTTTTTTTATTCATATTATGAATCAAACGATCTTCTTATACGCAGATATATTATGCTAACATTATTTGGACGGTTCAGTTTCAAAGCTTTATAACGACTGGATGTTTACTTAGATTATTGATGAACAGAGATTTCATTACATAACGTGTAAGATCCGTAAAGTTCTTTAGAACTGATGAAGGCAGATAATAAATTTGATCATTTAATGATTTCCTTTTGTATTTCGAAGAATTTTGCTTCATATTAGGAAACAATTCAACTTGGCCGGGCATGACATTGTAATCGTAATCCATGATTTTTTGATGTTTTCTAACTCCAAATTTGGCAGGAAATATTTTAGTTAGATGTAACTAATTATTTCATTTCTAACACTGCCATCCATGTAGTGCAATGTTGGTACAATTTTAAAAGTCCTTCGATTGGGTTTAGTTCGCAATGGTATCTTGTATATAAAATGACGGTAATTATTTCCCATTTTTTAGTTCCTTTCGTAAAGACGTGGATTCACTGGCGTTTCGGTAACATTTTAAAATTAAAGGATCAAGCATGTATTTTTAGTCGGCAGAACATAAACAATATTTTCCCTCGATATTTTTTTTGCCTCTATGAGGACTATTTCACTACGAATGTGTTTACGAAATGAACATTTTCAATTGAAATAGCATTCACAATTTGAATAGGTGTCGCAAGTAATTGACTATTTGTTCATGTTGAAATGATTTTATAGTATACAAGATGAAACTGACACTAACATCAAGTACAATAGTTTGGACATCAGATTTTAACATTGTTTAAGAAGAAAATCATGATCTACTATGCAAACTGTAAATCCTAAAGATACTAGATATTTGAACGATTACTGGTAACATCTACATATGATTCATTCATTCAGTCAGAAGATCATCTTATTTGTTCGATCGTTCGTTTTCATTTGAAACACAAATGGATAACGTCATTGTTCTATCTGATGAAGAGAAGGGCGAAATTTATGATCAGCATCAGCAGCTGCCTTCATGTAGTTCGCAATTAAATATCGATAATGATAGATTAATTGCTATTCAATTGGAACTAACAGATATCAATGAAGAAATCAGTCGACTTCGTCATCGACGTTTTAAATTATTAAAACAACAACAGAAACTACAAGAAACACTCAATCAACAGTCAATTCAAACAAAATCCACAAAAAATTCGAATGACCAATGGTCAAAAACAGGTTTTTATTCAATTAACTAACAAATCCAACCATCGAAAGTTATATATTTTCCAGATTTTTCTTGGAGTTCAAAATTAGATGAAATTCGCAGACGAATATTCAAAATCAATTCATTTCGATATCTACAATTAGAAACTATTAATGCTACACTTTCGAATCAAGATTGTATTCTAATTATGCCAACAGGCGGTGGCAAATCTCTATGCTATCAATTACCAGCATTAATATCTGATGGTAAGAGAACAACATTTTTTGTTTAACAAGAGGATATTGAAATTGGCCCATAGGGATTACAATTGTTGTTTCACCATTGATATCATTGGTTCAAGATCAAGTTTATGCTCTTCGAAATCTTGAGATCGATGCTCGTTCATTGAACACATCGACAGCTCGTCAAGAACAAACAGACATTCTGCGTATTCTCGACGGGAAAAATCAAGAGAATTCAACATTAAAAATTCTCTATCTAACACCGGGTACTAATCACATATCTCAAAAGTCTAAACGTATAAATCGACTATTTATTTTGTAGAAAAACTTGCTAAAAGTAAAATGCTCATGTCCAAATTGCAGAAACTCTACGAATCGAAACGTTTCGCTCGGTTAGTCGTCGATGAAGTTCATTGTGTTTCACAGTTCGGCCATGATTTTCGACCAGGTTCGCTCGAGTTTTCTCATCATGAAACTAAACTCAATTGATTTCATCTAGATTACAAATTCTTATCGATTTTCAAACGTCAATTTCCTAATCTGCCTATTTTAGGCCTCACAGCTACAGCAACTGTCAAAGTGATGAATGACATTCGTCAAATGCTGAACATTCCTCGATCGATTCTCTTTCGAGCGCCATTCAATCGAAAGAATCTCTTCTACGAAGTGATTCACAAGTCTGATGTCGGCAAAGAAACATTAGCTAGTCTTCGAACTTGTATTCAAACTCGTTTCGATCAACAATCGGGTATTGTCTATTGTCTTTCGCAGAAAGATGCCGAAGAGATCTGCATGGATTTACAACGAAATAGTAAATCGAATAGAAAAAGAAACGATACGAGAGAATGATGTGATGTGTTTCTTTGATAGATATAAAAGCAGGTTGTTATCATGCTGGTCTGTCGAACGAAGCTCGAACGAGTGTTCATGAGAAATGGCTGAGAAATGAAGTGCATGTTGTTTGTGCTACAATCGCTTTTGGTTTGCTTATTTTTGCTACAGACTTCGATAAATCTGAATTTCTAGGCATGGGTATTGATAAATCCAATGTTCGTTTTGTCATTCATCATTCATTGAGTAAATCAATTGAAAATTTCTACCAAGAAACTGGTCGAGCTGGCCGTGATAATCAACAATCACATTGCATACTTTTCTTTCGATTTGGCGATGTTTTTCGTTTGGCATCGATGGTATTTGCTGATAAATCGGGTCATGGTCTAACTAATCTCTACTCGATGATATCCTATTGTCTCAATCAAAGTCAATGTCGACGGAAAATCATTGCCAAATATTTCGATGAAATTTGGCAGTCGAATGATTGCGATCGGATGTGTGACGTTTGTCAACACGATCAGCCGCGACGACAGATCGAACGACGAAATTGTTCGAGTGAAAGTTTGCTGATTATTAATCATTTAAAACAAGCAAATGAGTCGAAACAACGTCTAACAGCGTTGAAATTATTCGAACAAATCTCGATAAAAACCTTAACGAAAATCGATACTCAACGTTTGATTCTACAATTAATTATTGACAAATATCTCAAAGAAGATTTTCATTTTACGCCATACAGTACGATTTGTTATATTCAATTGGGTCCTCGAGCTCATTCGAATTGCCAAATTTTTCTTGATATCTGCGAAACAACGAGTCGAGGTCAAAAACGTGCTTTCGACTCAAATAAATGACATATAATCTGTATTTTTTTTTCAATAATTAAATATTCTTTTTCATTTCAGATGCTTATGCCAAAAAGTCTCTATTATCTCTACAAAACAACATTAGAAGTTAAAGTTGCTAAAACTCCATTGATTATCTCGAAAGTCAATTCGAAAAAGTCAGAAATTCATTTCGAAGAACTCTCTCGATTAGCACGTCGATATCCTCTAGCAAAGAATATCCATGGAAATTATTTTCCATTAGCTATTTCGGATCAATTGATTCTTATGTGTAATGAAACGACGAAATGTTTGCATGTTTTCGATTTCAATGGCAATGAAAAATCTCGAATTGACATCGAACAATTGCCAATCTACGATTCGACTTGGTCGGAATTGTTGAATTCATTTGTGATTTCGACTGGACATCATTTACAAATTTATAATTTGAAACAAAATCAATTGAAATCTATTGAATTATTCAAAGAAACCGATGAATATTGTCTATCATTGACATGTCATAAGTCAGTTTGAACAATAAAATCAAAATTCGATAGTAGAAATGATTTTGATTTAGATACGATCTATTTGCTGTTTTATCCGACAGCAGTATCTGTCGTTTTTCATTGCCAAACTTTCAACATCGACAAACAATAAACGCCGCATTCAAAACCGATGATCGAATATCCTGCATACGAACTAATGGAACGCTCATTGCCATGACTATTCGGCAACGTTATACGAATCAATGGCGTGTCGATTTATTTAATTATCATACAATGATTCGAACTCATCGAGGTTTGACAATCGGTTCGGATTCAGGCGAAATCAACTATCAACAACGTTGTATGTTGGCTCCTTTGAATGATCATCATTGGTTAGTCATTGGTGGCTATGGAATTCGACCGAATGCATTAACATTAGTGAATGATCTAACAGGTGATATCAAACAAATTGAAAATGCCAAAGAATCAATGCTTAATATTTGTACAAATCAAAACATTCATAAACAAATCATTTGTGTTATTAGTCAAAAAAATCAACGAACCTATCTCAGTATTATTGAACAATAAAGAATTTTTTTTTTCGCCCGTTGTTATTACTTTATTTTCTTCATATCGAGTCCGAAGGACGACGAACAATCATTATTATTTTCTTCAGTAATGGATAAATTTGAATAGAAGCCAGCCAATTTCGCTGGCGAGTAGAACAAACGTGCCTTTTTGGCTCGGAGGCATTTGTTCTTTTTTTCTTTTCTCTCCGTTTTTAATTTGGAATTTAAATGAAAAACAAACGAGAACAAAATTTCATGTTTTTCTCTCTCTTATTTGCTTTGTTCGATTATTATCAAAGTGGATAGAGTTCTTGAAAGTAAAAAAAAATAAGGACAAAAAAAAAGAAAATAACAATCATACAAATTCTAAATAAATTCAAATGGGCAATTTAAAAATAGTGAAAAACACCCCATAATGAATGGTAAGACTTTGACAGGATTTGAAAGAAACTCGAACGATTGATTATTCAGCTCGTGAACACATCAGTGTGATTAATGAAGAACGAGAATCAGAAGTTAGTGTATGTAAATAAATGAGTTTAATTGCTTTTGATGTTGTTGTTTTTTTTTCTAATGCAAAGCGAGCAGAATATGATGATACGCTGAGTCTCGAACAAATCGAGGTGAGTGTCATTTTCAAATAAAAGAACTATAATTTAAAAAGAACAAACAAACTATACACATTCAGGAATTTTTTCTCGCAGTGGAAAATGGCTCTCTCGAACGATTACAGCAATTATTCGATGAGAAACTCAATGCTAATCCAAATATGACATTTGTAAGAGAAGTTTTTCATTGAAAGAGACGAAAAAAAAACAAGCAAAGTAATGACAATAAAAATTAGTTTACAGAATCGTTGCTTATGGCAGCTATACGAAATGAACGCGATGAAATAGCTGATTATCTTATCGATCAATTGGCTGTCAACGTTCAATATACAGCTGATCTTCATGAATTTCGTCTACGCAATCGAATACCAATTCGATATCGAATGTATTCATGTCGAGATTTAGCTTATGAGAAAGGCATGATGGAATTAGTCGATTTAATTGATTTAACTAATCCGAATGTGACATCGAATATCAAATGTTATTTGAAAGCACGTTTAAAAACGCGATTGAATCGTATACATGAAGCATATTTAAAACGTTTGGATGATTCAATAAAACAAGTTCGAATTGAAAATGAAAATCGAATTCATCAAATACCACCTGTCGATAGTAGTCGTAGACTTGATGACAATATTTTTCAAATGTCAACAAAAATAAGTCGACGTCAACGAAAATCGTTTGTAAATGAAACAATCGAAAATATTGATACGTCAAAAGAAAAATCCATCGACGAAACCGGAAAGAAAACATTTCATTTTTCAAACTATACACTTCGATTTCGACTTATGGAAAACATCGAACCAGAACCGAAAGTTCCATCATTACCAACGATTTCTTTATTTACTTCACCATCAATGCCGTTAATTACAACGAATCCAACGAATCGATCGATAAGTGAAACAAGTTCACATTTATCATTTCGAACATTGACACGTACATCAATTTGTGCAACACCTCGACAGACAATTCTTCCGCCTATTACTCCTGTTGATACTCGATCATCATTGACGACCAAACGTAACCAAACAAAACATCAAAGTTTCAACTACGGATACATTCCTCGTGCGCAACAGGCGACCTACAATCAACCGAAACGATTCGTACCGGTGACGTTAAAAGCGACTGCAATCGGTTTACCAACTGATACTCGAGTTATTCGAGAATAAAGACTGTGTGATTAATATTTGTTTTGTCAATATTAATAAAAAAAAAAGAAAAAAGAAAACTGTCAGTCTTTGTTTGAATCAAATGACAGATATTTGACGATTGGCATAATAGACAAACTCAGAGTGCATTGCATAAAAATTCTGTTTATTCTCAAGGGAGATACAATAAAAAATTGTTCGTTTCTTAATGTTAATTGTTACCATAGTAAATAGAGATCTGTTCATAGTTACGCTAGGAGTTAAATTTATTTAAGGCTTCTCCTTATTTTGTTTACACAAGTCTCTATGTTGCTTATGCTTGCAGTGCGAATACACGTCCTTGGAATTGGTCTTTTTCATGCGTTCCTTTATTATTCTTGCTTTTTTTTCTCTCTTTCTCTCTCTCTCTCTCTCTCTCTCTCTTACTCTTAATCTTTTGTGGGCTAGTTTTTAAACAGAGAGAAATCGGAGAGAAAAAATAACAATTCAAGGAGTAGATTTAAAAGTCGAGCAAAAGAAGGGGCAAGTTTCATTTTACTTTCTTTTCGTGTCTTCGTCGGCTGTAGATATTCGAAAAGCTCGATACCAATATGTCACAACCATGGAAAAGTTTGTTCGATTTGAGAAAAAGAAAGAGATGATCTATAGGAAAAATTGTTTTTTTTCAGCTGGAATTTGCGGTTGCACCGAAGATGTTAAATTATGTTTGGTTGGTATGTGCTGTGGATGCTATATACATGCATTAAACAATGAACAAGTTAACAACGAGGACAAGCTGAAAAGTGCTTGTTTATATATGTGTCTTGGAGGATGTCCATGCCTTTATGCCGCACCGCATCGAGGAGAATTTCGTAAAAAATATGATTTGGTCGAAGAACCTAATGATTGTCTCGCAACATGGTGCTGCGGCGCTTGTGCTACTTGCCAAGAACGAAGAGAATTAAATCAAAGAAGTAAATGAATAACTATAATTCTCAAAGATAACTACTACATATTATTTCGTTTTTCTTTTCTAGTGGGTGTCAGAGGACCGACAAGTAATCAACCTCGTTAAATAAAACTCCTGCTTGACATTAAAAAGACTATATAAACTAACTTGATTTTTTTTCCTTTTTATTTGGATTTGATAAAATAAACATTCTACTTAACAACAAGAATATGTTTTTTTTTATTCTTCTCATCAATGACGCAGTTGATACCTTACAAGTAGAGTAGTTTTTTAGATGATTGAATTATTTCGAAATAAGAAGAAAATAATTTTGATTTCATATTTCTTTGGTCTACTGATGAAAAATAAAATAAAATTGAAGCAAAAAAAAAGAAAAGACCGGAGAAGAAGAAGAAGAAGAAAAGATATCGCATTCAAGTTCATAAACGAGTAACACTATTGTTTGATATTGCATCAAGATTGGGATCTTGTTGTTCGTTTGATCGTTTAGGAAATAGATCTCGTACATCACGATGTTGTGTTTCTTCTTCAGGTTTTGTTGTTGTTGCATATTCGCCCATATATTCAGGAGATTTCAGGTATGTTCCACTGAAATCCGATGCTGTTAAAGAGATTGGATGAAGATGTGGATCGTTTCCATGATTTGATGTTCGTTTGTTTGTTTGTGAATTGATTGAATTTGCATCTTCAGTAACTGACGAATGACGCCAAGGACGAATACGTTCAGCAGCAGTTGTTCCTGAATCTGATCACAATAGAAAAATACGTAAAACATTAGGCAACTGTTGAAACGTTAGTTTTACCTTCAGGTTCTGTTCGAGCACTGCCGGTCGAAGGTGAATGATTTCTAATTTCCATGATTGGAGATCGTTTTGAGTCTTTTGATTTCGCTCGTGGTGATTTGCCAGAATCAGCATGTAATTGATTTGTTGGTACATATCTATCGTTGGATGTTGTTCGATGATGATTAGTCGTCACTGTCTTGCTGATAGTTTTCGGTCCGTGAAGTTGTTCTCGGTCGACACGCGGTGTCACATGTCGATAGTCACGATGATGATACGGTTTTTCGAATCGATTGTGTGTTTCTTCGTCAGTACCAACAGTTTCATCTTGATTTCGAAGGTGAATAGCTACCTAAAACAATGAATTTACAATTGAAATGTCTGTTGTTTGTTTTTCTTCTCAAAATATCAAACTCGTGGTCGAGCACGGTAAAGATTTGTTTCGAGAAAATGATGCATTGGCGCATCGTTATGATGATGTTCGCCATGATGATTATTGAATGACATTAGATCAGGAACAATATGTTCAGATAAACTAGAAACATGTCGAAAGAAAATGTTATGTTCTATTTGATTTTTCAATTACGAACTTAGCCGCAACGAGTTCCGAGAGATTTGGGATTTTTCGTTCATTTCTCAAGTTGCCTGCTGATACTGAACTTGTCAATGTACTCGCTGCTGGCACGAGACCTTTCGATGTATCGTGAACTTTCATTGCACTTAGTGTATTGATTTTTTTGAATGTCTGCAAAAGTTTAATATCCATTTTTTCCTGTGGTGTCTCACGTAATAACCAACGTTTGAAATAATTTCGATCGAGATTTCGACATCTGAATCAAGCGACGATATAGATAAATAATATTCGAGAAAATAGATCGTTTTTTTTACTTATCACGCAAAGAATTACTACCACCACTACCCGAAATTTCTTCGAGACATGTCATAACATGATCCATCATCTAGATTCGAAAGAATAAATTCGAAAATAATAGAAAAAACGAAACACTCTACTCGATTTGTTAGTTTCGCTGACATTGTTGGTTCTTCGATTTGTTTTCGTCGAACATTTAAACATTTAACTAATGGGCCAATGGTAATACCCTTGCAAAATAACAAATATCAATTCAATTCGATTCCATTTTGCAAGAAAATCTGAATTTTACTTGAATAAATACGGTAAAAAAGACGACAGCAATTGTTGCTGTAACGAATTCTTTCTTTCGTTCGATTTTATTCTCATCAAGAATCAAAGCGAGTGCAAATGCAATTGCACCACGTAATCCTCCGTATGACATAATCAGCATATCAATACGTGTCAATTCCAATAACCGCCACATATTCGCTAAATTTGCAAAGATTGCAATGCCTAAAATTTCAATTTGATTGATTAATTCATTGTTGCAAAATTATGTTCAATTTTTATACCAATCACTCGATAGACCAGACAGCAAAGAATAGTCATTAGAACAAAACCTGTATTCCATGAATGATTATCACTAACTGTTGATAGACCCATGAACATGAAAATAATCGTTTCCATAATACTCGATAACATTTTCAAAACATATTCCGTTGTGGCGTCGGATTTTTTCGAGATATTAAATGAAACATATTGTTTCATAACCATACCACAGAATGTAATTCTATCGAATAACAAGAAGAATTCATTTGAAAAACTTCGATTATTCACACTACTCACGCGAGAATACCCGAAACTGAACACATTTCCGATGTTAAGTAAGCTAAATACGCGTAGACGAGAATGATAAGTGGCTCGAGAACCGGTGTATGTTCGGTAAATTTCGTTGTAAAACAACCGATCACACCGAATATAATACCAATGAGAACACCACCGAGTGCAACAACAAAAAATGATAAACAACCAAGAACAATATCGGTGACAATAATATTTTCTTGGCCAATTTTAGCAAATGAATCGAACATTCGATATAAAACAACGGATACGGCATCGTTTAAGAGTGATTCACCAAAAACAACGATGTATAACATATCATTGACATGAATTTCTGTGAATGTTGCTAAGACAGCAACAGGATCGACGGCTGATATGAGTGCAGCAAAGACGAGACATGGTAACATGTCGAATTTCGTTCCACCATAGATTGGTGTAAATTGAAAACCCCAGAGTGTTAAGCCAATACAAATTGTATTGAATAATGTATTGACAATAGCCAGTAAGAGAATCGTGCCAAGATTATCGAAGAATGGACGATTGGGCATGAAATATCCAGCTTCGAGAATAATTGGCTATGAGAAGAAAACAAATATATTTAGAAGAAAAAGAAAAAAAATGAAAATTTCCTACCGGTAGAAGAAACAAAAAGAATGTATCACTATTGAGTACATAAGCTTTTTGTTCAGCTAGATGTGTAACATAGAGTAATGCACCAACGATAAGACCGAGAATAATTAGAAGACAACTTTCGGGAAATTTTTCAGTTAGCCGATGTGACAGATGAAAACCTGTACGTGTCAATAAAATTAACAAAAAGACATAAATTAAAATTTTCCTACGCACCAACTTTAGCTAATGATCCGAGTAGAATCCATAATGTAATCGCATAAACATCTGACACATGATCAAAATTAAATTCAGCAACATGAAATCGTAATGGTTTAGGTGCCGTATGAGTATAGGTTTGTTCTTTACAATAGTATTTATGTATTAATAAGCCCAAAAGAAGTATTAAAATCGTGCTTTGTCTACTCAGATACATTATGGAAAGAAAAAGTCTTTGGACGGAAAAAAGAAACTGAATCTATTCGCTAGGTGAAGGGGAAGACAAAAAAAGAGGCTATTGTGCGTCTCTTTCTCAACGAACTTTTTTTTTTGATCTATAAAAACGTGAAATGTTAATGATAAAGATCATAAATGATTTCTCTTTTTATTTCTCGATTTCAATGAAAACGAATAATAGCCTTTTGCACAACACAAGACAATTGGTAATAATAATCTTTGCAATAGAATTTTTTTCTTGCCCTTTTCTCAATACGATCATAAAATCAATCAAGTACAGATAACGAAAATTCGAAAAAAACACAGACACACATACGTAACAGAAAAAGATTTCGTCGCAGAATGAAAATGTGCTGAAGATAATAAAAACAGATGGTATGTCAAAACGTGTAAAAGAACAAGAACAGAACAACGAAATGTATCTCATTTTTTGCTCAAATAACTTCATTTTTGATATCGATTCGTGCACGCACGAGTGCAAGAAACATGACGAAATACGACAAGCTTTATTTCGATTAATCTTTCTCCATCAATCTAGACACAGTCTTTCTTTTATTGTAAACAAAAAAAAGAGTTACAGTTGCTTTTTTTTTGGATACATTTTTGAAGATTAAAATGAAATAAATATCGAATATCAAGAAGAAATGAGAAATAGGAATAGTAACAACAACAACAACAAAAAATGATAATAAGAATGATTTGGCTTGTGTGCGGGTTTATTCTTCATCACTTTCACTTTCAGTTGCGAATTCTTCGTCTTCAGCTTTCTGATTTCTTGCTCCTTCGTCTTCGCTGAAATCCCATTGAGGATGATTATCATCGATTTCTTTAGCTGCATCAACTCGGAACTAAGCAAACGAACGGAATTTTCAAACATCAATAAAATAATAGAAAAAAACCTACACGAAGTTCTTTACGAACATCAACATCCAAGTACGAATCCGATGTTAATATAACCCAATACGTGTAATCTCCGGGCGTTTTCGGTGCCGAAAATTTCACTTCGACTTCTTCTCGATCTTTTAACGTGCAGATGTAGACGGGTGCACTGATAAGTTGAAAATGTTTTGGATCAGCAACGTATAACCACCAACATTCTTGTTTGATCTTATTGTAGAAAAGGAAAATCAACTTCCAGGAAAAAAAAACAGAATTCATTTAAACATACTTCGGGAAAGAACGGACAGAAGACACGATGACTGATTTTTTCTTTGGTTTCTAATTTTTCACGTTTACGTTGTTGTTGTTGAAAACGTTCGAGAAACGAATCTTCATCATCATGATTCGAGTTTTTACGTGATTTTTTCGGTGTACTCGGAAGATTTTCATTTTCTTCGTTTTCACTTGAATTAGCATCATCTTTTGATTGTTCATGTCGTTGACGTAAAGTAGATGATGGTTCAGATTCATCGGCATTTTTCGATGAATCATCATCTGAGAACAACAACAAAAAAGTTATTTTCGAATTGAAGAAAAAAATAACTAACCACTCGATTCTTTGGCTTGACTTTTATTAGCACTGGGTACTATCGGTTGTTTGGCGGTTGGCGTCGACTTGTTCGATGATGTTTGACCTTTCTTTTTCGTTTTTTTCTTCTTATCGGATTTGTTATTCCAACCTTTCGACGTATTTCCACTTGTCTATTTTTATTTTCGAATAAGAAACTTCATATTTTCGTTTTCAATTCTCCACTAACCTTTTCTTGATTTTCTTTATCTTCTTTTTGTTCGTCATTATTCACATCGTTTTCGGTCGTATTTTGATTATTACTAAAGCCTAATTCTTTATTGAATACATTCGACATATTCTCTCGTTGTAAACGTATTGTCAATGTAACGACAGCGCCTGTTGTTATATTATGTTCTTCTTCATCATCGAAAACTTCACATGAAACGTCCATTGTTACATACGGATAGATGGCAAGAACATTCATAATATCGTCGTACTGTTCATCGGTAATACTACGCAACATTGATCGACGTGCGTCATTATCCATTGTAGCAAATTGTCGAATAGATTTAATTGTATGCTGAATAATAGGAAAATAGTTTTGTTTGATTCAAAGATTGTTTGTTGATTTACTTTTTTTGTTTCGAAAAATCGAAGATGACCTTCGGCTATATGTGGTAGTTGAAGTAAAGGACTTTTGTTATTCCAAAGAGCTTGAACCATCATTTGAGAGAGTTTCATTGTATTTTCAATGGTATCTAAACGTGGAGGCATTCGTACTAAATCAAAATCGAAGTCAATTTCAAGAAGAATAACGAATGAAAATTGTTTACATCGTCCTGCATGACCCATAGCAACAAGTTGTGCTTCGATATTGATCATTTCATTGATTAAATACGGTGATTTCTTGACAACATATCGTTTATCTATTTGAAATATCTCGAAAATAAGCATTTCAATTGGAAAATAAGTCGACACCTTTTTCTAAATCATCACTCAATGTATTAAGCCGTTGAAGATGTGCATGAAGAAGTGTTCGTGTTTTGAGACAATAAGGTAATTGAAATGGTCGTTCTTTTGTTTTTTCTTGAACATCAGGTAATTCACGAAATAGCTAAAGGCAAATTTCGACTTTTGTTTTTCAATTTTGACACCGAGAAATCAAACAGACTTTTGGTAATTCAGTGTTATCACTTGGTCGATCAACAATCAACGGATTTCGATTACGATCGAATTCTCTCGATGCACTAAGAATCATAATTGCTCCTGCAAAAAAAAACAACGTGTCGCCATTGAATTTCGGATTCATATTCACGTCAGTATACTCAGATTTTTCATGAACATCACTTTTCTCAGAGGATTGACAGATAAAATGAAAAATTTCTCATCATCATCGTGATACTGACAGGTAGATTTGAACAAGACTTTCTCGAATGTTTAGACCATTCGATTAGAACTTACGTTTAATTATAATTGACGATGTTTTACTTAGAAATATCCAATAGAGTTGAATCGTATCAGTTAAAATCTGATCACCAGAGTATCGAGCTGATTTTTGCCACCAAAGACACTATTCAACCAAAAGAATAAGAAAACAATTTCGATTGTCAGTCAAAAACATACGACGATGACTGGCAGGACAATCATGAACACGCCAGCATAGACCAAAAGAACGAACACTGAATTTTGATGATCGACTAACCATTTAGGTAGAGCAATGCCAAAATGTGTCACGCCTGGTCCATCAGGATTGCCATATTTCTTCCAATTCTCTTTTGCTTCTTCGTCAGTTAGAGTTTTGTAAGCTTTAGCTATTTCTTTCTGTTTGAAATAAAAACAAACTCAAATTTTTGAATCATCTTTCTGTTCGATTTTACGAATTTCTCCGGATCACCGCCACGATCTGGATGATGGATTTTACTGAGATCACGATAAGCACGTTTGATTTCGCTAGACGATGCTTCCTAAACACAAAATTCTCGTATTTGTCACATTTTATTCTTGTTTTCCTACTCGATCGATACCGAGAACTCCAAATGGATCGTATTCTTTATGTTCGATTTCGATCAACGACACTCGATATGCGAGAACTATTAAAAATACCCAAGCGACGACTAGGCCAATTTTTCTAATAAAACAAAACGAAACGAAAATTGAAAGTTGACGAATAGAAGTCATTCGTACGTTATTATTGCACGTCTTCTTCGGTTGGGTTCATTAGCGTGTAAACTTTGATATTTATTTCGACATGGAGCAAAATTAGATGTGTCTTCGGGATGAGGTGCACTTTCTACAATATCAAAAATAGACTTTAAAACGAAACAAAAAAATTCGATAGATTCCTACTCTTTTTCTCCGGTTTAGGCCAGAGCCAATAAGTAGCCGGGAGAAGAATTAAAGCGTAAACTGACAGGATAAAATAATAAAATTTTCCTCCATTTTCATCGTACTACAAAAAAAAACAATAGTTTTCAATGCAAAGTTCTTGTTCATCGGTTAGTTCTTACTTCAAATTTCATTCCAGCCATGATTTATTTACCTCTAAAATAAATAAAATTCGTATTAACTAAAAGATTAAATAAAACGTTAAAATGAGAGAGAGAGAGAGAGATAAAAGACGCAAAACAAAATGTTTCATTCTCGATAAAAAGAAGAAGAAAAAAAAAGAGAGAGAGATTAGTCAAATTTTGATTTCAATTAAATTAATTGAGACACATATTTGGAACTGATCTGTGTTCGGTGAGATTTCAAGTATTCTTTGCCACCATGTTTATTCCATTCTTGTTCGAAATCTTTTTCTAAGATTTCGGCACCTTTTTTCGATGGTAAACCTGTTTCGTCGAGACTTAATTCGCACATATTCATATCATCGATGCCAGCAACGAGAAGAACAGTTTTTTTATCTGGATGAATTTCCATTTGACGAGCAATCCATTTATCTGAATCGAAATCAACGAAAGTATTGGCAAAAGAAAGAAAGTTTGGCTATGATTTACCATCGAAATGCGCATACCACCAGCCTTTTTTCGTCTGATCATTGTTTGTATCACGATTCTTTTCGTTTGGACGGAGAAATGGAATACGAAAATATCGTTGTTCACCACTAGTTTTGTCATTCGAAGGTTTTTTTCCTCCATTGACAACCGATGAGCCTAAATAATTCAACAATAAACAGCAAAAGCAAAACAATGATTTTCTACCATTGTTAAGAATGTCTTTCGGTGCACGTTGATCATCATTTTCTGTGTGTACGGACGGATTTTTATCTTTTCGATTCTTTAATTTCCACGCATGATAAACTTTCAAACGTCGATGAAATTCTTCTCGACATGCATCGAGTAGTTCAACATCTGAAATGAAAAATAAAAAAAAATTCTTTAAATTTCAATTCGTTGTGTTGTTTTTTCGATATACCACAAGATGTATTTATCAAATCTCGTAATTGAGCGTATGTATGTCGGCTAAGATCATACTTTTGATTAGCCATTGGACGGCGTGCTCGTTGTAACGATGGGAGATCAGCTTCGCCACCTGTTTCCGAAGCGAGACGACGAGCTAAATCGTAATCGCGACGTTCACGTTCGTAGATTTCAGCTAAATGAGCCTCTTCAGCTGCATCTTGAGCCTCTCGTTCTCCCTTTACAAAAAAAATTCATCAAAATTAACACGTTTCTTTTTCCTATGTTCGGTTTTACTTGACGACGAGCTTCTTCAGCTGTTAATTTGCCTTTCAATTGTTCTTCTTCACGTTGTCGTTGAGCAAGAGCTGATCGTCTATTCGAAATAAACAAATCAAAGATCAATTCATTCATTGATTTTCTATCTACTGTCGAAATTCTTCTTGTTCTTGAAGATATTCTTTATCTTCATTCGATTTTTTCGTTTTCTCTCGTTCTAATTCACTCTAAAAATCCGCAAGATAATCTCGTTTTCTTTTCTTGTTCAATTGAAAAAGCAATCTACTTGAATCTTTTTCAATCGTTGTTCTTCATCTTTCATATTTTGTTCAGCAATAGTTTGTTTCAATCGTCGAAATTCTCGATCGATCGATCCCAATACATCATTGTACGCTTGTTCAATATCAACAGCTCGCATATCCGTATTCTAGATCATGAATAAACTCTTTCTTGTTGCAAGAAATGATTGATTTCTACCGTAATCTCGTGAATTAATTGATCAATTCGTTGTTTTAATTGATGAATTTGTTGATAGATTTGTTCTTTATTTGCTTTCACTTGACTGGCAACCTGTTCCATAGATGCAACTTGCTCGTACAAAGTTTTCGCTTTAACTAAACCTCGAATTCTACAACGAACGAATAACTGATCGATCGGACGATTCATCGACGAGAGAATCCTACCGTGGTGCATAACGTCGATAGACTTGATGCATACGAATATGCCGTTGGATATCGATGATACATTTTCTTCGATATAAAATCTTGTTTTTCACTGGAAGAAAAAACGAGAAGTTTATTGTAATTTTTTTTTGTTCAATGAAAATATTTTACATTTAATCACGGATAGAGCACACCATTGAGCTGTCTTCCATCGTGTCCAAATAAGCCATTTTCGTACTTTCGAAATCAAATGTGCGAGATTCTGTGGATCGGATTTCATGAGTTCATCGAATTCAGCGAATTTGCCCGGACGAAAGAAAACTTTCGTCAAACCGAATTTGAAATCGGCATCACGAAGATTCAATGCTTTGAACAGACATTTGCAGAATAATCTCGGCTCAAGTCGAGCTAATTCCGATGGAAGATACGATTTATACATCGCGTACAGCTCAGCGAACTGTGTTCGAGAAGGAAAACCTTGCTGCATAAGATCTAATACCGAAACCATGCCTATATAAGAGACAAAAAATATGAAACAAATCGAATATTTGAACGTTCGAATTCGTACCACTGCATTGCAGTTGACTGAGAATTTGTCCGCCTTCGAATAGATTCGAAACCATCTTAAGATTTGGCTTAATACAACGAATAAAACTGATGCCAGTACTACGCAGTTTATTCATGAGATCAGTTAATTGCGAACGAAATTTCGAGCCAACGGAAATGAAATTTAGTTTGCCAGCTGATTGTTCCTGTTGAGGAACTTTGGGGAAAAGATTCTGTATGAATTGATTTCGACAGTCTTGAATAAGAAGACGAAGTGACGCATGTAAAGCATCATTGTTCTTCTCGATAAATTGAGCCTTTACATTTCAAAAATGATTAAAACAAAAAACAAAATATTCGATTTCTTACAGTCGAATAAACGACACTGCCAGCAAAATGTTGAATAACAAAACCTTCATCATCACGTATTTCTCTCGAAGAACGTAATTTTGATTTTCTTGGCAACTAAACAAAACAAAAAAAAAACAGAATTCAGTTCAAATCAAAAACTCTTCGCTCTTACGTCAAGTCTTGCATGTCCTTTATTCCGATTGTGAACTTCCATTGTGAAATGTTCAGCTTTCGGCGTTGGTAATTTACTTTCTTCATCCAATAGATCAAAACAACCGATGACTTTCGCTTCGATCAAGTCTAAATAAAACGAAATAATATCATTCTCACGCACAAACAAAGTCAAGAAAAGGGTACATCATGCTCAATCATTCATTTTTTTGTTCAATCATGCGAAAAAAAAAGAAAACACTTGTCAAACATTTACCAAAACTGCTGTTCAAAAGAAAGAAACGAGAAGAAATCAATAACTACGACGAACGAAATCAATTCTTACCGATACAATCTTGATTATCGATATAATGAATCTTCTTCAAGCCGAGACCTTCTTTTTCGTATAACAATTGTTCTTCTTTGAGAATACGTTCGTTGAAAAATTGTTGTAATTTTTCATTACAATAACTAAAAGACACAAGATGCTCATCATCGAAATGCAATTTCTAGTCTCAATCTCTACTTGATACAGAATTGTTCGAAGGAATTTATTGGAAAATATTCGAAACCAGCTATATCGAGAATGCCGATGTAGGATATGGACGAACTGAATGGAATGGATTTATTAACAAAACTAACAATTTGATCGAATAATCGAACGTAAATTGCTTTGGCTAATGCATCACGAGCATTTTGAGCTTCATGATCTTTCAATGGAACACTTGAAAATAAAACGAGAAAAATCGTTTCATTTGCAAATTAAAAAGAACGTTTATCGAAATCACATACGAGATCATATTATCTTTACTATTGCTTGTTGTTTTTGTCATTAACACTCGTGTTATTAACGCATTTCGTAATTCACGAACATCGAGTCCTAACATTTCCGATGTTATACTCAACGATTGTTCGCTGGTTGAAAGTATTTTACAGCCGCCTTTTGTTCCATCGGGATCATCTTCGAATTGAATATTGCCCAAATGAAGTACAGCTGCAACTGTGCTGTAGATATTGATTTTTTCTTGAGTCGATAGACCGATATGATCCATCGATTGATCACATTCGAGAAAATCATTGACATCATCCAGCTGTGTATCACGTAAAGCTCCTTTCGATACAAACTTCAACAGAAACAATTTTGATATGACAAAAATAAATTCGAGAGAAAATTTTACATCTTGACTTCGACGATTCTGAGGAAGAGATTTTTCCGTTTGAGAATTACAAAAATATTGTGTACATCCTCGTTTAAGATACTAAAAAAAATATTTTGTCTATTAGATAGATAAAAAAACATTTCATTTTCAACGAACGTGAAAATTATCCGGTGACGAAAGTTTCAAAGCACTTCGAATGCTTTCAGGTGCACCAGCACATAAACGATAGAAGATATGATAGTTTCGTTCATCTTTCGATTGGACACAAATACGAGATTTTTCGAGAAGATAATGAGATATGTAACCACCGACAACACGATACTAAACAGCGTATAAACAAGTTTAATGAGGACAATCTCTCTTCCACAACGTACTTTTTCATTGAAATGAACTTCAATGAATTTACCGAAACGACTTGAATTATTATTTCGAGTTGTTTTAGCTATTCAACAAAAAATATATCAAACTAAACAAACTTTCTATTTCAATAAATTTCTCTTTTACCATTTCCAAATGCTTCAAGCAATGGATTTGCTAAAAACAAAAAATAAACAAACATCAACGAATATCTCAGCATTTACATTTATTGATTCGGTCTTCAATTTGTCCACTATGAGCACCATACGATTCAGTTAAATACTGTAAAACATATTTCGCTGATTCAGTTTTACCTAGACAAGAGAAAACAATTGATTATTAGTTCGGTTTTTTTTGTAAATTCGCAGATCTAACCAGCTCCTGACTCTCCTGAAACAATAATCGATTGACTTTGTTTCGTTGTTCGCATATCACGATAAGCTTTATCACCTGAAATACAAGAATGTCAATTTCTCATTCGACTGTTTATTCGATTTTCTCGTACCAATTGCAAATACATGCGGTGGCATGACACCTAATGATTTGCCATTATATTTGTGCATTGTGTCTGTACTGTAGAGACCACGTAGTTCTTTATACGGATTAATTGCGAGTAAAATATTCGCAACATATGTCTATTGAAACAAAAATAATAATAATACGTAACAAATAATTGAATAGAATTGAGTTTTTACATAAATAAGATCTTTTTTGTAACGTCGTCGAAGATTATTCAAAAGCGTTCCTTCGTTGAGATACATAAGTGCACAATTGTCATCGACATCTTTGTCGTATTCTTCAGCTTGAAATACCGAATCATATGGAATGACGACAGTCTAGATTGTATATCGACAAAATAACGTGAGTGTATTTGTCAAAAAAACAGAAGCGAACCTTTTGAGTATCGTGAATTCGAATAGTAAAATTATCAGATCCGATATCTTGAATTTTGCCGAGAAGAAATCCGTGTTCTGCATCACGAACCCAAACGGGTTTGTTTCCATTGATTGCTAACATCGTTCTTTCTCTCTTTTTCTTTTCGATAATGATTACACACACACTCTCAAATAATAAAATCACGTCAGCAAACGAGAAGAGACACGATTCGTGTGGATACCTATTGGCTTAAACGATTAAACTAATCGAAAAATAATATCATGCTTTGAAAACTAATATTTTTCTTCAATTTTTTCTCGTAAATAAATAAATAATTTTCTTTGCTTCGAATAAATTATTTTTCTTTCGAGACATTGCATGTGGCGCTCATTGTCAGTCACAAGAAATTTGTTCGTTCGTTCGTTTGTTTTCTTATTTTCTTCTTTTGATTCATGATGATGGAAGAAAATGACAATCATCATCAGCAAGTTTTCTTGTTCAAAGGACAACCGATTGTCAGTGTAACAAATGGAAATCGTAGGCGAAAAGAAAAGATCTAGTTTTTTTTCTTAAATTTAAATTCACTTTTCTCTAGTTGAATCAATTGAATTGACGAATGTTGTTGAAGAAAATGACAATGATTCCGATTCAGGAATAAGTCAAAATGATAGTGAAGTCGAAATACTTATTCCAAATCGTAAGAGATCTTTGATTTATGAAATCAATCATCGATTTGAATTGAATAGATAATCATTCGAGAAATGTGAAATCAGGTTTAATGACAATTTTCAATGAACCAGAAGAAAAATGGTATACAGTTGCTAGTCAAGTATTTCTTCCGTTTATGATAGCAGGCTGCGGTATGGTTGCAGCTGGACTTGTACTCGAACGTGTCAAAGTATTTCAATGAATGAGAGAAATCGTCAACTATCAAACGAATTTTCAATCTATTTTCAGGAGATGAATGTTTTCAAAGAAATCACTGAAATTTATATACTCGTACCAGCTTTGTTGGGTTTAAAAGGAAATTTAGAAATGACATTAGCCTCACGTTTATCAACACAAGTACGCTTTCGATATATACATTTAAAAAAATGAATTTCATTCCTATTTCAGGCGAATATTGGAAATATGGATAAACCTAGTGAATTAAAACGTATGATTCTCGGAAATATTGTTCTCACTCAATTGCAAGCTATTGTTGTTGGCTTTCTTGCTGCTCTTGTTTCGCTTGCTATGGGCTGGGTACCTCAAGGACATTTCAATATTCGTCATGCTCTTGTTCTGTGTAGTAGTAGTGTATCGACAGCATCGTTAGCTTCCTTGGCTCTTGGCGGCATTATGATACTTGTTATAGTTATCTCACATAAATGTAAAATTAATCCAGATAATATTGCGACACCCATCGCAGCTTCACTCGGAGATTTAACTACTTTAAGTGTTCTAGCGGGTATCGGAAGTTTTTCATTTAAGCTTATTGGTAAATAGTCTATTGTTTTTATTTGCCTGTTAATTAAAATAACATTTTTAGTTAATTATACGTGGTTACCAATACTGATAACTGTTATATTTATTGTTTTAACACCGATTTGGGTGGTTATTTGTTATCGAAATGAATATGTTAAAGATGTTCTTATACACGGCTGGTTTGGACTTCAATCAAAAGATTGTTGATTTTGTTATAAAAAAAAATTTTCTATTGCATTTAGGTCGCCAGTCGTGGCTGCAATGTTCATTTCGAGGTAAATACGAATAAAGACACAACAAAAAAAAACGAAAATTAATCTTTGCAATCATTTCTCTAGTGCAGGTGGTTTAATACTTGATTTTGCTGTGCAAACACTCAATGGTGTTGCTGTTTTTCAACCTGTTATGAATGGTGAATTTCATTTTGTCAATTTTTATGTTTAAAATTCGAAATCTTTTAGGTGTCGGTGGAAATCTTGTTGCTGTTCAAGCGAGTCGATTATCAACTGCATTGCATCAACAGGGTAGACCAGGTGAATTTAAAGATGTAACTCGATATGATACATCGAAACGATGTCCTAATCCGTACAAACTATTTTTTTCAAAAAGTATGACAAATATTTCTTCTTTAAATAGAAATTAAATCTTCTCGTTTTTCTTAGAAACTAATACATCGACAACACGAGTGTTATTATGTTTGACAATTCCCGGTCAATTAACATTCGTTTTTCTTATTTCACGTTTATCAACTGATCATATGCAACTATCAGTTTTGTTTGTTCTTTTCTATTTATGTGCAGCTCTTATTCAAGTTGCCATTTTACTCTATATTGCTCAATGGATGGTGACCTTTGTCTGGCGACATGAACGTGATCCTGATAATGTTTGCATTCCGTATCTGACAGCTATCGGCGATTTGCTAGGCACAGCACTATTGACATGTGTCTTTCTTTTATTACCATAGACTTTCGTTCGTTTTTGTTTTTGTTGTTGTTGTTCTCGTTGTGTAAATATTCGGCGAAGCAAAGTTTTTTGAGAGAGAGAGAGAGATTATTCTGTTTTCTTTCTATTAACGTTAATGAATTGTTTGAAAAAAAACGCATTTTATGAAATCGAATAAGTTAACATTAGAAATAAAATCTTCTTAAACAACTTATTATTCTTGTTAACAGCTATCAGAATATTCTTATCCGAGATACTAATGGATAAAGCATAGATCATCGACAGTCGTCGATAAACATTTCTATCCCATATGTCAAACAGATACAGTCGAAAAAAAAACGAGAGACATAAGAAGAAAAAAAAAGCTCGAACACACAGCAGTACGATTAGAAAGATCAAGTACATATATACAAATGATTTCTTAAAGACGACATATCGCCATAAGAATCAAGCATAAAACTATTATGTTTAACCTTTATTCGAGTTTACTACTAGTTATCATTCTGATTCGAAGTGGTAAAATAAAATTATTTGTTTATATTTTTGTATTTTCTTGTTTAGCTTTTTCAATTTCATGTTATAAATGTTCGTCAATAAATGGCAGTAATCCATTATGCGAGGATTTTTTTCAAGGTGATCTAGATAATAAAACATCTCTACTGCAAAGTCCATGTTTAACGAATTTACGTGGACGTAAAGGTCTGTTTCCTGCAACGCATTGCGTCAAATTAACAGCTCTATCAAGAGGTTTGTTTGACTCATCATCGATCGATAATAGTATTAGTTTGGATTATTACTAATTCTAGATCCGATTCCTATTCGATATACGTATCGTACGTGCAGTCGAGACGAAGGAGAAGATAACGGGATAACACGAGCCAGTCATTGCGGATTTATTAAACTCGATTGGATTGATCCACACGAACGTTTACGTGGATGTTTACATATTTGTGATAAAGATGCATGTAATCACAGTCAACAAACAAGATTTTCTATTTCAATTTTCATGATGATGTTTTCTTTTCTTTTTAAATAATTAATAAAACATCGATCGTATCCAAGCGAATAACTCTCGCCGATAGATCGGCGTATGAAGTGTATAAAGATAAAAACTTGTTGAATAATTGACATTACATAGTAGAACAGAATATTTGATATATGATCGAATACGAGAATTGGATTGATGATAGTAAACATGAATAAGAATAAGACAAGCAAATGGTAATGTACAAATGATATTTGTTATTATATAGAGACAAAGTATTTTGATTAATTGATAATGACGATGATAACGACGATGACGTGCTGGAAGTATTCGAAGATTGTATTGTTTTAATTGTTTTTCTCGTCGACGACGTAAAAGAATTAATGTTGAACATGAAAATATGAACATAAGACTTGGAGGAAGAAAACAAAAGAATATCATAAGAAAACTACCGAGAAAATGATAATACGAATGATTAATTGGATTGCAAATGGAATTAATTAAACGAAAATAGAAAAGAATATGAATATAGATTAAACCAATGAAACTAACAACGAAGAAAGTAATTCGATGTGCATTTCGTTGTGTTGACAGACGTCGTATTCGAATAGATTTTGATGTTCGACAAAATCGATCGATACAAACAAGAACTGTACAATATGGAGATATAGCATAGAGACAATACATTGCATATGTATGCAGTTTACATAGACTATGAGATCGATTTTTAAAATCGAAATTAAATTGATCGTGAGCCCATTGTGTTAAGACAATGATATAGAGTACGAGTAGATCATTGAAGGATGAAACTCGAAAATAGAATGAACATGAAGTTTTTCGTAGAAATTCTCGTCGACGAAATAGAATTTGATTGATTAAAGCACCAATTGTTCCAAAGAAGATAATTAATGGTTGACTGTAACGACTTATTTGTATGTAGAGATTTTCATGCATTTGAAGTATGAGAGCAATGAAATAAAACACAATCCGTACGGCAGAAATGGAAAACAAAATGTTCTATTCTCTTCTCTCGTTCTTTGTTTTTGCAACCTAAGAAATAGACGAACACTGATCAGTGTAAAAATAGATTTCTTGTCTCATTCTCAATTCTTTTGAGAACATGGCAACAGAATTATCATCTGAATATATCATAATGTCAAACGATTATATGGATTGATTCATTTTGTATTCTATCAATCGATGATTTTTTTCTCAGCATGTTTCGATCGGGAATACTACACAATAGACTTTATTAATGTAAATGTTGAATTTGTACTCAAAGTCCTCCAATAGCGGTCACTAAATACTCGATTCACTCTGGGAATCCTAATAGTGTTCAATATAACAACTTGGTCACGAGGGAAGATTTTTATTAAACATCTCCATAGTAACTAGATAAAATAAACCTCATTGACTTCGAGTATTTATTGAGTAAAAAAATAGAAACGTGATAGATTTTATTTTTATTCAAATAAATAATATGAGATGTCTAATTCGACTTCGAATATAATTCTGACCACAGCTAAATCACAACAATTATAAAATAATTCATATTTAACAAAAAAATCTACCAGTGCTGGGAACGATTCGAGTTTTTTGAAAATAAAACCGAACCGAATTTACAATGATTTTAATTGCGACAGGCAAAATCATAACTATCCTTTTTATTTAGAATTATTTTAATGAGCACAATTCTTAAATCTTGTTTCGTTTTGGAAGACTACTATTCATCCGCACGTCACTGGATATTACAAGATTGCCAAAAGTTTTCTTTTACAAAAAGAAAAAGTGAAACTCAATGAGCGATGATAAGAGTTCGAAGAAGAATCGAGATTTGTAGCAATATTCATGAACGGTGATAATGATGAAACAGTCCTGTCGCTAGAAGCAGATTTATCAAATTGTTACCCGAAAGATAGAAAGAATCTGTACTATTATCAGATTCTCCTTCTGATGTGAAAACAAATGACTAGAAATTAATTGCATCTTCTTTTATAAGTATTTGCTACACTTTGGGACTTCTTTTTTTCTAATTCTCTCCAATTTTTATGTTTTGGTTAAATTCGAATCATTCACCTTGGAACCGAACCGTTCCCAACACTGGTAGGCAGTATTATTCTAAATGCTTTTAAACTTTTCTAACTACTCGATTTTAGTTTTTATTTACAATTTGCTTCATTTTAAATCTATCTGAAAGAGTTCATCATCATCATCATCATTATTGTTTTTTTTCTTTCGATAGTTTTGTCTAATTGCTTCTAGTAGATGTTTTGTTTTCTTTAATAAACCAGGATGTGTTGTTTTTGCTTTGTGATGATAATATTCTAATATCGAACCATTTCGTCGTGGTATGGATTCTTTAAATTCCGGCACACAATCAATAAGATATTCGACAAATGTTCGACAATTGTTCTTTAGAACATTATAAATCGGATGATTTGTAACATAAACATGAGCTGATTCAATCAGATCGTTCAAAGCCATATGTGATTGAGCTGTACCAATATAAATTAAACTTGTAGTATTTTTCGGTAGTTCATTCAATTCTTGAATATTTAAACGCATACTCTTTCGAGTACCTTTCTCATTGTCACCAACGTCGATTTCAATTAACATCAAAGGATATTCTCGTGTTGATGCAATAAGAAATGTATGACTAGCACGTCCATCGCCCCATAAAATAAATTCAATAGCATGACTTACTGAACCCATTTGATCTTCGAGTAAACGCCAACCAAGAAAAAGATACATTTTGATTTGAAGCAAAAAAAAGTACGCCAGTAAATATCACTATCTGTCATCAGTAATGGTAAAAACATGACATTTTATAGTACTATTATCGTTCGATTTGATCATGAGTCATCATCTATTTACAAGAAAAGGAAAAGAAGAAACTTGCAAAGTACTTCACCTTTTCGTACTCGTACTATGCGTACAAAGAACTTTGAAATAGTCTGACATATATCCATCAATCATAATAATGTTATTAAATGAAAATAGTTATTTATTTATTTATTCGGTCGAATATTCTGTTCCAGCTAAGGTTCACAGATTTTTTTATTAAATAAAAACTGTCTCGTATTTCCGCACTGTTGTATAACGGCGCACATAAATGGATTAATATAATGACATTGAAGAAAGTTATATTTCAATGGACAAGTGATTGCTTGTTGAAGACCTTCTTGTTTATCACTCCAAGAGACAATATCTCGATCGTGATAGATATTAAAGATTTTCTTGTGTATATCAGCCATGGAAGTATGTTTTGTTTCGTCCATTTTTGCATGACTATAGGTGATTCCTGGACCATTGACTGAGACAACAACATTTGTTTCGTTCAATAGAGCTGAACCAGCTAATTTAGCTAAACCACCGCCCAATCTATTCAAACGAAATTATAAAAAAAAAGAGATTAATCTTGAAAACAACAACATACGAATGTCCGACTAGAATAAAAGATCGTTTATTTCGATAGAATTGTCGAATACGTTTCAATTTCGGTACTAGTTGTTGAAGATAGAATCGTTGTTTATTTAAATTTTTCATATCTGTATTAACTAAACGTTCTAAAATCGATAGATGTTTGATTATTCTCGATGTTAAATATTCAGGAAATAATTTCGACCAAGGAAACAAAATCGACAAAACTTGATACAAAAATGCTTCATTCCACGTATCAAAATCAATCAACCATTCGTATAATAATTTTGTTCCTTGAAGAATTTAATTTGAAATCGAAAAACGACAAACGAAATTCAATTTTCTCACCTCGTATACTAACAATGACTGCATTTTCTGTAACCAATGTAAAATACGTGACATTACCATAGCCATGCGCTTGAAATTGACTGTTCTTCTCGTCGATAAACATATTATTTTGTCTCGGATAGAAATGTTCAATTTCATTTTTTAATAATTCCGTCGGTTGATATGCTAATGCAGCAAATAACATCATATCTTCAATAGTAAAATCTTCAAATCGCCAATTGCATGCTTCCATTCGATCAGAATTAAGATTAAGAAATAAACTTTCATTGCCATAGAGTTGAGTTGTATCTTGAAAACTCGAACTTTTCTCCATTTGTTTATTATTATAATAGAACATCGATGAAGCTAATGTTAAACCAGCGAATGCAATCAATGCAAGAATAAGAAATATCATGTAATAAGCATTAACATATAATGAAATCGAATGATGACTTTCAATCCATTCAGCTAGGCCAGGTACAAGTAAATTTCGACGTTGACGATGTTTTTTCAATAAGAAATAACAACTATCCCGTAGGAAATGATAGGCATAGAAAATTAATAATAAAATTGCGTAGATAAACGGTGGTGTTATACAAATAATCATGATTAATTCATTTCCGATTTTACTTTTAATGAGAATAGTTATTCCGATGATTAAAAGTACGAAAATGAAGATTAATAGGGCTTGAATGAGATTCATTTGAAGACGAAGAACATTCCATTGTCGAATGAATGGTGGTAAGAGAAGAATAAATTCTGTTATAGCAATAATGACAAGAAAGAGAATTTGAATAGAACGTTCTTTCCAATGAAGATCATTCGATGAATGTTGAAGAACGAAGAGAAGTGAAATGAACATAATACATTGAAGAACAAGAATGAACACTTTATATGTAAATACTCGTGTTAAACGCGTAATGATTTGTGAACTAAAAACAAAATGAATCAAACAAAAAAAAAACACACGAAGCTTTTTAAAAATTTTACTCGTAATAACGATCTAATGGTCCTTTGAAACAAATTGAACACATATTCGCACAATAGAAATTCTTCATATCATTCAAATGATTGCCTGTTGATAATGGTTCTAAAAATTTTATTTAATTAGCTATTTGTTTAACAAAAAAGAAAATTTCTACCAGCTCTTGTTCGATCATTGGTATCTTCGTGTGCTGGTGCTGGTTCATTATCGATCGTGCCTGTTTTAGCTGGCATCCATGTTTGATGAAATAGAAACGTCCAAATAATAAATGCAAATATACCGATAAGTACATGAACAAATATTCCAATCAATTGAAAAGCAATTGGAAAGATAATTAGAATTAGAATGATAAGTAAACCTGAAAGATGTGATCGAGGATGAAATGTCAATTGTGTCATAGCTTCACTCGTTTTCGACCAATTCAAACCAACTGTTAGTAGAACATAGATTGCTAAACCTAATAGATGAAGAACATGTAGACCCCACATAAGAGCAAGTGGCACTTGTCCAGATGGAACAAGTAGACAATTGAGAAGATCTTTTTTCGCATAATAAATGATGTAAGCAATCGACGAGAAACTGACAAACAATCGGTATAATTGTTTGACATTGACATGAAAAAAAAGAATCTCATTATCAATAAAAAACAAGAGAGCATTTGTTCGATGATCAGATTTCTTATTTCGTAGTCTAATGGTAAAACAATGGCAACCAATTTGTAGAACGAACCAGAAATAATGCGCCGAGAATGCAACAATGCCTGGTATCATGGAATAACTTCCCAAAAATGAATAAATATTTGATGATGGTAATACATCGGGCTTTGATGATGCCGCAAATGAAAATGGAATGAATAGTAATTGTACGATAAAATTTAATGCAGTGCCTAACCACATGATTGCTGCTTGACAAATGAATGTAAATGATAGGATACGAGCGAAAAGACAGTCCGAAAATAGATAGAAAAATAATCTGAGAATTTTATTTGTTCGTGTTGAAGATGGTTGACTTGTTTGATTGTTAATTGTTGTTGTATAGTCGAACATAAGATTGTCATAGTTACTTTCATCGGTTAATGGTTGAGAAACTGAGATAGCGTGTTCTGACATGGATGTCTATGTGTGATTCAAAGAAAAACAGAATGAAGAATGTATGTGCTGGTGCGTAGAAAGCAGTTCTTTGTTTCTTCTTCTTCTTTTTCTTAGGACACAAGAAATAAAGAACAAGCAGAATGAAAAGAAAAAAATTCATGTCAAAGCAGCCAATGCTTCTTCTTCTGCTTCGTTTTTTTCTGTCGTTCTCGCTTTTCTCTTTTTTTTTTATGATCCATTTACATATTAGATCTTCATGTTGAGACGGCCATCTGTTCATTAGTCAAATTCTTCTACATTGTAGTTTTACTATCAAATCGATATCTGTCACGTACAAATGTTTTTTTATTTTTCTCAAGATAATCTTCGTTTTGACATTGGAGACTAATAAAATAATCATTCAAGCGAATTTCAGCGTGTTTTAGAGAAGATAACTGATTATTTTCGCTCATGATTCGTCTGACTATTTGTCTGTATGTGTATGTGTATGCACAGAATCGATAATGATGTCGATGGCCAAATAATAATACCGATGAAATAAGCGGAACATATGTCGAGAAAAACGAATACGAAGATTGTATCTTTTGATCATCCATGGCAAAGAAATATACGGGAAATATTGGAGTACTTCTTTTCGTGCTTCATGATGATTTAATATGCATAAAACTGCGATGTTGCGCTTGATGATACAAATGATAGTTCATTTTCGGTTTTGTTTCTCTTGCTCGAACTCGGACTTGTTTCGAAGATGAATGTAACATCATCAATAGCACAACATTTGAACTACGAAGGTACAATTTTCGAATGAACTGATTTCGTTGGGATTCGATTCGTTTAGGACAAGGTCGGACTAATCAGTTAGGCGGTATGTTTATCAATGGACGACCATTGCCTGATCATCTTCGAGTAAAAATAATCGAACTGGCTACTCAAGGTGTTCGACCTTGTGCAATTAGTCGACAGGTACAAAAACAAAGTTCGAACTTTAAATTAATTGTGCGTTTTGACTTTTGAGTAAAGCTTCGCGTATCACATGGATGTATTTCGAAAATCTTAACACGTTATTCTGAAACAGGCTCGATTAAACCTGGAACAATCGGTGGTTCGAAATCGAAATTTGAAGAATATAAAACAAATTATCCTAAGACTTGGGATATCTATGAAAATGAACCGTCAACATCGAAAACAACAAAAACTCGTCGATATCGAACTAGTTTCAGTCAAGATCAAATCGAACACTTAGAACGGATCTTTCAACAAACGAAATATCCCGATGTTCAAATGCGAGAAGAACTATGCAAACAAACAGGTCTCACCGAAGCACGTATTCAAATTTGGTTTTCCAATCGTCGTGCTCGATGGAGAAAAATCATTTCTGTTCATCAACCACAATCACTACCTGTCAGCACAACTACATTTATATATCCCAATCAATCATCAACATGTTGTCTTCCGTTTCCGTCTCTTCATTTGCCATCAATGGAAACACCCTCGACAACACATAATGAACCGTTTCTTCAATCATCTCGTCACGAAGGATCGATGTATGTTCTAGATTACGAGCATTTATATCGAACAACAACAACAACAACAACAACATCTCCACATCCATCTTCGATGAATATGTTTGATATGCATAATGTTAATCTGTAAATTATTCTTTCGTTTTTTGTTTTGTCGTTAATACAGAAAAAGAACTTTTGATTAACATCGAGTTTATTAAAATGAATATTACGAATGAAATTCTATAACAAAAAACAAACAAAACAAACGTTTATTTTTTTACGATCTACAAAAAAACATATACAATTCAGTATTTTGTATATTGACAAAAACACGGACTGAGAGCGAGAAAGAGAGAGAACGAGAGAAAAGAAGTTGAACATACATATAGAAATAGTATTTAAACACTCCATGAATGCAATAAGAAATAAATAGTATATACACATTGATAGTTGATTGAACTAAAAATGTGATTGTTGGTGTTGATACATTTGTTGTTGCTGTTGTTGTTGTTGTTGTTGATTTGCATTTCGCTAAGAAATCAAAGAAGAATTGAATGAGACCATTGAAAACAAAATCGAACTGATTTACTTGAAAATCATAGCCGACTGCATCTCCGCCGGCAAAAGGTCCATTAACACGTAGTTTCTTTTCTGGCGGTTGGCCAGATGGATGTTGTTGTTGTTGTTGATGATGCATTAATTTAATCTAAACATTGCAATCAATCGATGATAATGTTCGGTATATTTCGAAAATTTACTTGTTGTGCGTGTGTTTGTTGAACAATGTTATTTTGTTGTTTGATATGTACATTTTGTGTTTGTTGCGAATGTGTTACATGAGCGGACTGTTGTTGATTTAAGAGACCTGTTGATTGTTCAGTTTTAACAACAGGTGGTTCGGTTTTGGAGACATGTGCGTTAGTAGCATCGGAATTGTCGTCATCAGTGATAAACTCACGTTTTGGATATGGAATTGGACTTGAATCGAAGACACTGAGAGAGAGAAAAAAAAACAAAGCAAATCATCAGAAAAAAAAATGAATTTTTCAAAAGACGAAACGAACTCGTCTGTAGGTCGAGGATCATCTTTAAAATAAGTATCATTCATCGCATCCAAAGCTAAAAATATTCACGTCGATTAATGATTTACTCGAAAATCATCCTACCAGATAATCGTTTAATGGGATCGATTGTTAATAAACGTGTAAGCAATTGAAATGCTCGACTACCGGCCGATACATTATGTTTGTCCATATATTTCTGTAAGCTGCAATTAGCATAACTGGAAAGAAAACGATTATGCATATATTCGTTTTGTTGGCAAGTCAAACAACAAGTTTACTTATTCTTCTTGAATTCTTTGGATAAACGATTGTATTCAGGCATTTTTTTCATGTCTTCCCATTCTTGAATGAACAAAAAAACGACAATGTTGAAAAGAAAATCAAGTTTGGGTTTTTTTCCTATTTACCTGATGGAAAACTCATAACGGAAAAAATTCGATCGAGCTGATCGTGATGATACGGCGTGCTTGTCTTTATATCTTCTTGTTTGCAATGAAATATCGGTTCATACGTTAACAATTCTGCAAAAATACATCTAAACATTCAAAAAACTTAGATAAAAATTCAATTAAAAATCAATCTCAATTATAACCCTATAGCCCAAATATCAATCGCTTTCGTATAATGTCGAGCACCGAGTAATAATTCCGGTGCTCGATACCAAAACGTAACGACAACAGGATCTAAAACGAATAATATTCTTCACTGAAATCTTTCGACAATTTCGCTCTCATACCGAGATCAGCCATGGGTTTCAATGGAGAATTAAACAAACGTGCAAAGCCCATGTCAGCAATTTTTACTCTGCCACGTTCGGGTCCATCGCCCATGACGAGAATATTAGCAGGCTTTAAATCTCGATGTAAAACCCAATTCGAATGGAGATAATGTATGCCGGCAAGGATTTGATAGAGCAGAGATTTAACCATTCCACGAGCACTTGGAACGGTCTTCTTGCTCTGTTTAGCTGATCGATGAAATTTGATAATATGCTTGCAAATTTACAAAAAAAAACATAAGAAATTAAACAAATTAGTTCGTTTGTCTTTTACCCATAAATCATGCTCGGCGAAATCCATTAGCAGTGAGACACGGCGATCAGTTTGAGAGAGAAAAACACGTATTAATGTGATGACATTCACATGTTTTAATTCACGTAATAACTAAATCGAAAATCTATTTTTACTAGCAAATAGAAAGTATCGACATACGGAGATTTCTCGACAAGCACTTGTGGATAAACCGACGCCTAAGAAAGCGAAAACAAAACACATTGAGTTGGTTTTTGTTTTCAAATAGAATTAATAAGTTTCACCTTCGATTTGTTTGACTGCGTAGTCTCGAGTATCGCTTCTGCAAAGAAAACGAAATAGACTTCCGATCGATCGAGATCATTTGTCTCTTACCCATCCTTTTTCTTGGCTTTATAAACATGCCCGTATGTTCCTCGACCAACTTTACAACCAAGAAAATCAAATGCGTCTTCGACCTTCGTTCGTTCTTGATCTAATTGAGCCTTGAAATCGGCGTCCATTATTGCAATTCAAAACATTTGAATCTGAAATTTAAAAAAAAAACAACTTTTTCTCTTTTATTTTCTTTGACATTTTTCTTGAATTTTCTCGGCTAAATTCAAATAAACTTTAGCTGTTGTTGAATCGGGATAAATCTCGAAAAGATCTTCACCATCATCGCAACATTTAGCAATCGATGGATCGATCGGAATGCTTGTTAACAAATCATAATTATTCGTTTCACATAATTGCTTAATTCCGTCGAATTTGGGAAAAATTTGACTTTCTTTATGACATTTACCACATTTAAACACCGACATATTCTCAACGATGCCAAGCACCGGTACATTCGTTTGTTTAACAAATGAAATCTCCTTTCGAACATCTTGAATCGAGATTTCCTGTGGTGTAGTCACAAGAATACAACCGGAAAGAGACGAAACGCTTTTAAGATAATTAACCACGGATAAATGTTCGTCGGATGTGCCCGGTGGAGTATCGACAATTAAATAATCGAGTTCACCTTCACCCCAATCGACATCGAGAAGAAATTGTTTGATCATATTATCCTTTCGTGGACCTTTCCAAATAACGGCTTGTTCAAGAGATGTCAGAAGAAAACCAACGGACATGGCAGATAAATTCTCACTGATATAAACCGGTGACCAGCCGGAACCACTGGAATGTACTTGTTCATTCTCAACGCCAAGTGCTCGAGGTACACTCGGTCCGCAAATATCAATATCGAGTAAAGCAACACGTAATTGAGGATTACGTGCTAATGCTCGAGCTAACATGACAGATACTGTTGTTTTCCCAACACCACCTTTGCCACTGAGAACGAGAATGATGTGTTTAACCGATGATAAACGTTGGCCGATTTCGACAATTGCTGGATCGATACGACGTGTTTCGCCCGAGGAACATACCGATTGATTTGGGCAACCGGCACAAGCGGATACGCGACCAGCTAATGTGCTTGATGTTCCAGGACAAGCGTGAGGAGCATCAGTAGGTACGTCGGTATTATCTAACGAAAAAGAAAAACATGGAAAAGATGTTAATCAATTAGGAATTGATTACTTTGATTGTCATTCGAACTCATCTTCAATGACGAAATAGAGTAGTGAGAAACGAAAAGAAGATTAAACTTGACACCAACACAACACAAATACAAAGGATAGAAAAAAACAATTGGCGCTGATACTCAACCAATTAGATCGCCAAGTGACATCTGCCGAAAATAATTATCATCAGAATTCGATGGAAATTTTCTTTCTATTGAGTTCAAATAAATTTTCAATAAAAAAATTTGCAGATTTTCTTCGATTTTCTTCGTCAATAGAGGTAATCACTAAGTAATGCTTGTCGTCTATGGACGTAATGGCTTGCTGATCTAATAATCGCAATATCAATCCATAGAAACTAAATTCACGATGGATCCGTAAGTGATCATCTTCAATTTTCGTTCATAACTATTTCGTTTTCTCCGTTGCAGATCCGTCGTACAACGCATGCGTAATCGTCGTGCACGAGCTCATGCATCACAAGAAAATTTAGTCAAGGACTCGAGTTCGGACATAAGTCCTCGTGAATCAGTATCGACAGCACTAGCCGATCGACGGCGTCAACGACGAGCACATCATTCGCCAAGTGCGCAACACTATGATAATCAAGCGTTTGCTGACGATGTACAAGCACGTCCACCTCCAGTCGAACACGACGACGATGAAATCGAAGAAGAAAATATTCAAAATGCTGAACGACTTGTTTCACATGTCGCCAAACAACACCGACGAGTTGTGAATGAAGTTCAACAACAAAATAAGAAATCGAAGAGAAAATCATCGCCGACAACGGTCGATGATGAACACGATCAAGATCAAGAAGATCTTCGCGAACAAATTCGTGAACAACAGAAAGTTCTTTCGAAACGAGTCGATGACGTTCCCGAAGATGACGAGGAAACCGATCGTGTGACAACATTCGAACCGATGGCATCAACACGAAAGCCAGTCACCGATCGATCGGTTGAGAGCATCCTCGAACGAGCGAAGAAATCGAGATTAGGCCGATCGATTGACGATGGTTTGAGTTCTGGTTTTTTTCTTTTGCTTTATTCATTTTGATTTGTGTAGATCAACAGTCAACGATGAGCTCGTCGCGTCGGTTCGGTACGAGCAGTGAACTTCGACTGCAGAACATCATTCGTCGGTCGGGTCGAGAGATCGATGCATCTGGAATAACATCGCCGGCGGGTGGCGATCGAACAACACGTTTCGATTATCAAATACAAGATGAACAAGTTCGAAAAGAAATCGATTCGAAACGAGAAGTTAGTCGTTCGAAATTTTCGGTTTTTGTTTAAAATCTTTCGGTTGATTGATTTCCTAGGAACGAACAAACCGATGGAAACAAGCGATTAAAAAATCCGATGATCTGCCTTTACCATCGGAACAAGATGATTTCTTTCTCAAAGTTTGGCCAGAAGAAAAACCTGAAGTTAAACGTCAATCAGTAACAACAGCCGACGATGCTGAACCTAAAGTAGAAAATAACAACGGAGAGTGTGATTGAAGATTTGTTTTCTTCGATATAGACAACTGACGCGGTCATACCGGTCGAAGAGCCAGTTGCAGCTGTAGCAGAAAAGATGCCCTTGTTGCCTGCGTTTGGCGAAGCTCAGTCGACTCAATATCAACGAGCTGAAAGAGAACTCGATGACAATGATGAACGAGACATTGAAAATGCAAAATTGAAATATGTTGTTGGCGAACAGGGTAAAATCGATATTTGTTTTTCTATCGATGAATTGATTTCTTTCGTGTTTTTTTTTCTAGTCACTCTTCAGCAAAAGCTCGGCGAAGGTATCGTCGAGCCACGTTCGCTTGAAGACGAAGGTATTTTCGTCGGAAGAAAACCTCTTGTTCCAATGAACGTCGTCAATCGAGCTGAGAAACGAATTCTTCAAGAATGTGACCGAGAGAAAAAAGTAACCGTTGCTCATAAAATCAAACTCAAATGAAAACATACTCGATTCTAGCCAATCACTCGTTGGTTTGGCCCTGATGGTGCTATCAATTCTCTACCTGATCCCACGAAATTCGTGCCAACACGACCGTTAGTCGACGATCTTTACGATCCGGCGTTGAGTCGAGAATTTCACAAAGTTAGTTCTTCTCCTTTCATTCGACTCGAACTTTCTAAATTCAGGCTTTTATCGCCGATCCCAAAGACGCTCTATCGAACGACGCAATGGGTGGTGCTGATCGTTATCGTTTGGATATCGATCTTGGCACGATTGCTTTTCTTCATCATCATCAAATGAGTGCTGAACATGTTCTCGCTATGAAATTGAAACAAATGTACGAACATTACACGATTCGAACGCAACAACGAATTGTTCATCAACTTTCGGAAAAAGTTTGTTCGATTTTTGCTTGTCGATTGAGCTCGACTTCTGTCATCTAGATCAAAGCATTGAAAACAGCCGAGAACAATTGTCGAACTCTATACGAACAAAATCGAGTAATGAAATCGAAGAGATTCATTTTGTTTTCAACGATTTTCTTCGTTGTTTTAGTATTCGGAATCTTCAACACCCGATGAAATACACGCTCGTTTGCTAAACTATCAAAAAGAACTTCGGTAAATCATCTTTTTCAATCGATTTTCGACTTTGTCTTTTCAAATTAGTCAAACTCGTAATCAACGTTGCAACGAAATGCGACTCGATCGTCAGTTACTCGAACGTTTGCTTTCAACATGGAAACGATTGAAAGACATTCGAAAGAACAATGGTTATACGAGCACATCCGTTCGATTGATTATCAAACAGTTCGTTGAGTCAATTTGAACATTTTCGAATACGAAAAAAAGAAATCGAATTTAGAATTTCGGGAAAGAAAGCCAAACAATACGAACAAATGCAGCAACAGATTGAAGAAGAAATCGAAGATGAAATAGCACAAGCCGATGAAGAATATCAACGGCAGAAAGATGCCTACGCTAATATTGTCAAAAAACGAAAACTACAAGCTATTCGACAGGTATAGCAAAGCTTTTTTGTTGGAATTTTTATTCATTAATCGAATTTCAGAAAGAAGCAAGAAAACGTATTGATAAGAAACGAGATGCTGTTGGCACAGGCGATGCTGATTATGATCAAGCTGATATCGCGATTTTAAATGAAGATGAAATTCCGTTGCCTGAGAAACCTGAACCGAGAAAACATGATGAAATTCGAACGAAAATTTTAATGAACTATCAAAGTGCAGTGAAACCACCAGGTAACTGATTTATTCATCGATTTGAATTGGAATTTCATGAATAAATTGTAGACGAACCTGAAATTCTTCTCGAACTCGTCTATTCCGAGCAAATCTCGACCGATGCTGAATGCAGCGCGTATGTCTCAGTTAATTTCGAGAGCGAATACGATTTTATTTTGTTTCAGACGTGAACAAGCTCGTCGTCATACTCTTCAAACTTCGGGCAATATCTTTGCTCGAATTCTCATCAACGGCAAACTCATGACTGTAACACGTCCAACACCGTTAAACAACGATTTCGAAGGTTCATTCGGGCAGATCTATCCGTGTTATGTCGTTCGTACGCCTGAAACCATACAAATTCAACTCTTCGAATCGACAAGACTCTTTTCTAAACTCATTGCTGAACTCTATTTGCCCATTCCTGAGCCGACAGCTACAAGTGAAAATTACAAACTACAACCTTTTGAATTCAGTTCGAATTTGCAAGAAAAATACGATCGAAATCGAACGACAGCCGTCGGTGCTGGAGTACATCCACCGAATGAATTAGACGAGCCAGATCGATTGTATCTCAATATCGAAGGTCTCTTGAATGCAGGCGTTGCATGGGGAGTACAAGATGGCGAAGTGCTTGTTCCGCCGGATTATGCGACATCGAAAGCTTGTCAAAAGTAGATTTTTTGTTTTGATTGTCAAAGGATAAGAAAACTCGTCGAATTTTAGACGTTTACTGGATGGACAATCGCAAGCGCCCTATATCACCGATATGAAACATTTAGCTGAATGGGTTAAACAATCGAATATCGATCCATGTGATCCGGAAAATGCATTTTTAATTAATTTAGTTAAAGTATATAATCATTCGAAAGAAAAAAAAAACTTGTTATTGAAATTTGTTCCTTGAAGAATTATTCAGGTTCAACTGAAAGCAATTATGCATTGAATGGTCTTCAACATTTTCGTCTTTGGATCGATGATTCCGATGAAAATGAACATCAACGTAAACAAGCTGAATTAGACAATTCATTACGATTTAAATTACTTCAAGCACGCAAAGAGAATATTCCCTATTTTAAAGATTATAAACGCGTGCCAGCTTATGATTATCTCGTGAGAAAAGAGCACGGAGTGTTTAAAGTAAAAATTCGTTTGTTTGTCTGTAAAAAGAAAACATTTTTAAATTCGAATAGAGTTACATGGCTCGACAAAAGGAAACAGCTGAAAACGATGATCTCGAACAACAATATCCTGAAACTCGTTTGACACGAATCGATACTGTCCGACGGCAAGGCGAACGACAATTGAGAAAAGTTTGTTATTTAATTTGTTCGAATGCAAATCAATGCATCGAGATTTTCAGATGCGTGAACAAGTTCTCGCTCGTTTTGCATTGACATCAGGTCGAAAAGCTTTTCATCAAATGGTCATCGAAGAAAACATTCCCAATATTCAGTAAATCACTTTGAATAAACTCGTACTTTTTCTACTAGTTTCGTGTAGAGCACTTCGTGGCTTTCTATCGAAATTGTATATTGAACCAGCTCGACCTTTGTATCCAGCTGCTCGTCGTCCTGAACAGAAAAAAGTGCCTGTTACCAATCTCGCAATAACAGCCAATCGAGACGTGTTCATTCTCGTGAATATCATTGGAGCTATTGATTTGCCTGTTCGACAGCTCGCTTTAGAAGCGTAAGACGAACATTCATTGAAAATGAATTGAAAATTCGTTTTTTGTATGATTTTAGAGAAAAATCGAAAGGCATCAGTCGAGATAAAAATGATCAACGAATGGTAGGAGAAATTGTTGAATGTTATTGATTTTATTTTCTCTCGTTTAGTCATTGATTCGACCGTATGTCGAAATTCAATTTCAAAAGAAAACTTATAAAACAAGTACGGTCGATGGACCGAATCCGAGTTGGAATGAAGAACTTCGAATACCTTTTCGGTAAATAGATTTATTTATTTTTAAACTAAATTTTCCAATCGAACAAAACTTTGATGAGATAGTTCGAGAAGATCTTGCGAACAGATTTCTTGTTCATTGACATATTGACAAAATTTCCAGAACCATTGTTCTCGTTCGTTCGAATCGTATTGATTCATAAGAATAACATTCAATTGTTTATTCGTACGATCAAATTTTAATAACCATTGTTGACCATCACGTGTAAATAGAATTCGTTCTTGACTATCTAAAATCATTTCTCCCCAAAGAACAAATCGATACGTATGAAGACTCGAGTCACTTTCGATGTCATACATCGGAATCAATGAATTCTGTTCGATGAATAATGGAATACGATCTAAACTGCTTGTATCATGATTGATCAAATGATGTTGTTTATAAGTAACCGATGTGTTGAAATAATCAATCCATTGTTCAGTCGAACTTTTCGGTAGCCAAAGATGATGTGTTTGACCGGGTTCGGGATCTTTGAAAAGCGGTACGACGAATAGATTCGAACCGAGATAATAAGAATAACTTGCAATACATTCAAATTCCGTACATTCACGTACTAATGAGCCGTTTTTGCCGAGTGCAAAACTTGTTCCTTGAGAATATAAATACGGAACAAATTTGTAATGTAAATTCACCCACGAACGGTAGATATCCGTTGTTTGACTATCGAAATTCCATGGCAAATGTTCGCCTCCGCCGCCATTTTCCATGAATGAACTCAACGCACCGATGGCTGTCCAACGAAGAAACAATTCTTTCGTACGGCCGAGTTTGCCCGCCTTCGAATCGGTACGATAACCGCCAATATCCGAACCGAAACCGACGTAACCACGTCGGCCACTTTCCAGCATATACCGAAGTGCAGTTTTCAAACCATCATAAGTTCCATCTTCATCGCCTACCCAACCCATGAAAACAATGTCTTTAGGAGAAAATTCGAGATTATTATCGACGGGTCGTGACATGATCAATGCATCGGGACCGATTAATCGACGGAGAATTTGAAATGTATCGTTGTAATAGGCGTTTCGATATCGTTCCCATGTTATATGAATATCGAGTAATTCGAGAATATAAGGATCGGAACCGTCAGCTTTAAACGCGTGAATAGGTCCGACTGTGTCTAGAAGTCGTTCGATTTGACTGTGCCACCAATTGACAGCATTGGGATTGAAATAATCCAGTAATCGTCCTTCACCATGCCACCATTTTATTGTTTTATTAAATAAATACCCGTGTTGTTGTGCGAATTCGTAATTGGGTGAATCGATGTTAACGAATGAGGTCATCCAAAGAACGATTTTAAGATTTCTCGAACGAAAATTATTTAACATTTCACGAACATTCGGAAATGTTGTCGAATTAAACACGAATGTATTGAAATTTGTTGCCCATCGTGAGTCAATATTAACGATACCGAATGTAATATTATTATTCGTATAATTACTGACCATAGTTTCGATATCGATCTGATTCGAATGAGAATTATGTAGCCAAACCATATGATAATGTGCCCATTCGGCGTAGGGCAATGGATCGGCAAGAATTGCCGTTGATAGACAAAGAAGAATAAGTATTTTCTCGAACATACCCGAACTTGAAAAATCTGTCGATTGATGTTAAATAAGCTATTTAAAAAAAGAGCACGAAAAACTATGCGAATCGAAAACATCTGTCTCTTTGCGTTTTTCGTTTTCAAGGCCACCTGATAATGATTTCGACGCAAGTTCACTTCAACGATGTCGTGATATACTTTATATAAATATCTTCGATCAACTCGATGTGGACTTGCCAACAGCTGATCGCGAACGAGGCAATGTTATTCGAAAACGTATCGAAAGAAATTGGCTTGGATCAGTTAAAATACCTTTCAGCAATGTTTACGTCAATGGACGAGTAAATCAAATCAAATTTAAAAGAAGAAAAAAACCATGAAATCTCTTCTCGTTTAGTTGGAAGGTAGCTATCGTATCGATGTACCGAATCCATTAATAGGCTATGCGAAAGAAAAACTAATTCAAACAAGAATCGATTCACCAGCAAGAGAAACAACAGCTAGTGTGTTGAGAATGTTCGTCACTATGGAACCAATCTTATCTCCGCCGGAAACAATTCAGCAATCGGTAGAATGAATGCTGAATAAATCAGCTTTTTTTTTAATTATTTTCTTTGATTTCAGTTCGATAGTACCGAATCGCCGAAATTATTAACCGAAGCTCACCTTTGGGCTGAAAAATTACATAAAAAATTTCCAAATCGTGATTATAAAGTAACAGTATCCGATATCAACGGTCGTGCCGTTTTTATTCCTCGTTTCCTCCGGCCATTACCACTCCCGAATCTCGGCTCTTCATCGGCAACAACAACAACCGAAGGTGGTGTCGATCAACGAATTCAATGTGTAAGTCGAATTCTTATAATTACAATCGATTCTCTCGCATTTATGATGTTTTTTTTAGCAACGACTAGCTCGTTTCGTTTCATTGATTCCATTTCTCTCCGATACAATTACATTTCCAGGCATTTGTGATATTTGGGAAACATCCGATGTAATATGAACAGAAAAACTTTAAAATGAAACTTTGTTTTTATTGTAGCAATTTCTACGAACGATGGCCGGCGATGATGAAGAACATGCCGTTCTTCTGAACAATTATTTTCGAACATTGAACAAGAAAAGTTGGATTGCAATGGGTAGGCAACGAACGACTGCACTTGATTGATTGATCTTGTTTTTTACAGGTCTATCAATTTATTCGGGTCAATGTTGTTTTGTTCTGACGAAAGAAGACGGACAATACTATCCAACTTGTTGGAGTGTTTCCGATGGACATGATGCATTGACGAAAGATACGTGGAATCCAATTCGAAGTATTTATTTATTAGCTAATGAAGAAAATGTAAGAGACTTGAATTGAAACAAAAAACTAAATAAACAAATAATAATCAATAGGTCTGGGCAAATATTCAAGAGCATGATCTTCCGTCACGCATGAATTTCGATGTGACTATTGCCAAAGATTGGGAACCATTTCTCAGTTCATCGAAAACTCATAGTGAATCGCCATGGACTTCAGTTCAAGTAAAATCTTATTTCAAAACAAAATAAAAAAAATCATTTTTGATTGTCTGATCTAGCCAAGTGATTTACATTATGATGTGACTCAAATGGAAGATGTTCGAGCATTAGAACGGCATATCAATGATATCCTACGAAATAAATTCACCGAATGGAGAGGTTCCTATGTCACATCTTGGAATTGGTCATGTCAAAAGATTCTACAAGATATTACTAAACAGTAAAAGATTGTTTATTTTCAAACATCTGTCATGCATCATTCGATTTGAATTTGTTTGTAGGAAAGAACCAGCATTAGTTATGGGTCGTGCACCGAATGCATTGGAACTCGAATCTGCTTTAGCTGACGTGCAAAGAACACATGATGTAAAATTCAAAATTTTCCTCGAAAATTCATATTTGAAAATCTTTTCTAGATCACGGGATTTCCTCTACAAATGCCGTATAGTAACGTTCAAACTATAATTGATACTGTTTATTCAACAAAAATCTTCGAACATTCAACCAATGATATCGAATTTGCTTTAGCTGTTCATGTTTATCCATATCCGAATAATATACTTGCTGTTTGGATTTATGTCGCTCATTTAACAAAGAAAAAATTTCTCTAGAAAGCTTTGTGTGTGTTCTTTTTTTTCTTTTTCGAGAATAAAAAACTAGATGATGTTGCTATTTAAGTGTTAGTTAGTTTTATTTTGAAACAGAACAAACAAAATCATAACTTGCGTTTCACACACACACAGAGACAAGCAGACAAACTAAGAGAAAAAAAGCGAATATTGATGTTAGTTAAAGAACAAAAATCATAACAATTAATGTAATATAAATTAAGTTTTGTTTTAGTGAACTACAGATCGACAATGACGCATTTGACTAGTTTTTATCAGTGATCGCTCTTTTGGAATGATGATGAAAATGAAAAACGAAATTTTCTTGTTTATAAATCAGGATGATCGTCTAAAATAAAAATCAAACTTGTCAATCGAAATAATCGAATTTCATCAATTGAATACCTTGTTCAGTTGTTGTTGTTGTTGTTGTTGTTGGTGTTTCTTCTGAAGTTGTATTTTGTTCCGGAGGAGGAGTAGCATTTTCTTCTTCTTGTTCTTCAACTTTCGTTTCGTTATTAACTGGTACTTTCGGTGTCGTCGTTGTTGTTGGTTTTGGTTTCGGAACGAATCGTTGAATTTTACCAATTAAATAATTGGTTTCACGTTTGAGAAGAAGAATTTTCTCATCGATATCAGTTGACAAATATTTCGGTGTATCAGTAGATTTTAAACTGTCAAATTCACGTAAAACATCATCTTTCCATGTTTGTACTTCGTCGAGAACTTTCTCGAGAGATTTTAATTCGCTTTCAGTAAATGGTTTTTCATCGTCGAGTTTTTTCAAAAATAAAAGTTTTGTTGCTTGAATAAACGAGTCCGTATGATTGAGAGCATCTTTTAAATCCTGAATTTTCTTCGGACGATATTCAGCTTCTCGAACACGTAGAACTAATGCCTTCGTTAAAGTTTTCAATTCATCTAATTTCGATTTTAATGTTTTAACATCAGCATCGATTCCATCATCCCAAAGCCATGCGTCGACTTCCGAGAGTTTATCATTGATTTCAGTGACATCATCGGATGTAGAAGCTTTTTTATAATTTGAATCATGTTCTAATTTATCGCGCATATCGTAGATAAATGATTCGAGATTATTTTTAGCAGTTAGAAGAGCCAGCAACTGACGATCGTGATCATCTAATGCTGTCAATCTGAATAAAACAAGAGAATGAAGTGAAAAGCAAACAAGATTAATCTACTTTTTGATTGAATTAGCAAGTGATTCAGCAGTCGGATCTGCATAATCGAGAAGTTCGACTGTGAATGTCAATGGTTCACGAATAGTTATGATTTTTTGTGTCGGTGGTGCTGCCGTTGTTGTATTGGTGGTTGCATTTGTAGTATCTGAGAAATAAATATATATTTTCTTTTGTTCGGTGATCAATCTCAATTGATTACTTTGTTCATTGATGATCGGTGGTGGAACTGATTCTTCTGTTGAATTTGTTGATTCAGTATTATTCTAAACGAGAATTTTCATATCTTTGATGAAGAAAAACAAAAATTTGTTCATACTAATGAAGGAGTTTCTTCGGTTGTATTTGTGCTATTATTTTCTTCGTTTTTATTCGATGAGAAAAAACTTGAGATTTTACTACCTAATTCTACAAAAACAAAAAAAAAAGATTTCATAATAAATCCTTTGTCAATGCAATGAGAGTTTACTTGATAATGTCGATGCTTCATCATCATCAGCAGCTGTATTATTTCGATCGGCTTCGGTTTCATTTCTTTCGAAAATGAATTCGACCTATAACAAAAAACGAATTTCATTACTTGATTATTTCCTTTTTTGTCCTATTTACTCGATCAAGTGTAATCAGAGAACTATCATCGAGATGAAAATGTGCTTTAACACCTTTTGATTCAGCTGTGTCCTTATGTTTTTCATAAGCTGCACGTGCACCTGTAACACTAATTCGAGCGAGATCACTCGTGCCAAGTGCTCTACAAAGTAAACAAGCATATTTAAACGTCAATTTACTCTCGATCATTACCGTTTATCAACTTCAGATAGATACGAAACATCTCCGTAGTGAACTTGAAATGAAAAATCATCGGTATGTCGATTGAATGTCATAACTTTTCGATTAGGAAAGATATTATTTCGATTGAATAATGTTCGATCGATTAATTTCTGTTCGGTTGTACCATCGGCTGATTCAGTTTGTCGTTCGAATTGAACATTAATCGGATATTGATTAGCATCTTTAATAAGAAATCTTTTCACACGATAACCTTTCGAAAGTGCTGCTGCCTGATAAACAGCTCCCATAGCAGCTGCTTCGTCTGTATTCAAACTTTTGCCTAATTCAATACCTTGAAGCGTCTTAACTAATTCATCTTGTATACGTGGAATACGTGTCGAACCACCGAAAAGAAGAACTTGTTGAATTTCATCGAGAGTTATTCCACTTGAATTCAAAGCTTGTTCGATCGGTTTTCGAACACGTTCGAATAAATCCGAACAAAGCTTTTCGAATTGTTCACGTGTAACACGATGTTTGAAATCGATCTCATCGATTAAACCTTCAACTTGAGCTGTATACTCTTGATTTGCACTGAGAACATGTTTAGCTTTTTCAGCTTCGTAAAATAATTTCACCAGTGCTTTCGGATGTTTATATAAATCAATTTTAGGATGTGTTTCATGAAATTTCGTTGCTAAATAATCACGTAAACGTATTTGAAATTCAAGACCGCCGAGATCGCGATCGAATGCAACAGCTTTCACAGTTAATTGTGGTACTTCTTCGACGTAACCGGCATCTTTAGTTTTAACTAAACTAAATGTAACAATCGAACAAACTGTCGCTTGTGAACCCATATCATAGAACAAATAAGTCGAGCCTGTTGAATTGAAATCTTTTCGACGGAATATCCCGTAGTTCAACGCAACAGCTGTATTATCGTTCATTAATTGAAGTAATTTAATATTTGCCAATTCACAGGCACGTTGAATAGCTCGTCGTTCAGTTTGAGTAAAATACGGTGGAACAGTTATAACAGCTGAATCAACAGATTGTTCGGCAAAATCCGATGCATATTCACGAGCTTTTTTCAAGATCATGGCGAGAAGTTCTTCGATTGTATAATTTGTTTCACTATCGTGTTCGAAAACGAGTTCACCTGTATGATCATTTGTTTTTAATTTATAATACGGAAAACGTTTTAAATATTGTTCAATGACCGGATTATTTAACGATTTGCCAACTAATTCACGAAGATACATATACGATTGTCCAGGAATTTTATTTGACTAATGAACACAGAAAAGAACAGAGAGATATTTCTCAAAAATTCTTTCTTTTACTTACTCGAGATACAGCTGCTTCGCCGAATTCTCGATCTTTGCCTTTAATAGCCACGATAACCGGAGTTTTTCGACGACTTTCTCTAGAATGAGAAACATGAAATTCGAAAATTGTCAAAGAATTTCTATGGATTTACTTATTCAAAGCAATTTCCATGGGTATACCAGGTTTAACAATCGCAATTTTCATGTATTCCGTACCGAGATCGACCGACATCACAGCAAGACCATCGACTGTTGAAACAATCGAGAGAAGTAAAATAAATAAACAACTTGAGATCGTCTTTAGACGAATCATAGCTATAGATAGATCTAGAACAAGAAGATACACAGAAAATTCGAACGAATCAATTTATGTTTGACATTTTCTGCGACATTAAACATGTAGATAGATTTTAGGGTTGTTTTTTTTGTTTCTTGGTTTCTATTTTGTACAATATAATTACACAAGACACACGCACACGTGAAGTCTAATCATGAACAATCTGTTGTTCATTTCCATTGGGTTCGGAAGAATTTTCTTCATGAGAATTATTCTCGTCAGATTGAGTGATTTCAGATGTGGCTACCGGTGGATTGAGATGCTCATCGGGATTTGTGATTGAATCTGTTTGAGGAATCGGCGATTGAAGCTTAAACAAAAGAGAGCAAAAACATTTTCGAAATTCAATTCATTTCAATTCAATTACATACACGAAAATCATCATCGATTGTTGTCGGTGGAATATCGTCGTTGGTCGATCGATCTTGATTGACATTCGTTGAACTTGTTAGACTGTAGAGATGTTGTTGAACATCACGTAGACGTTTTTCAACTTCACTTTTTTCGTACTGTAATCGATCGATATTAGCACAAAGTGAAAGAACTTCTTTGAGTAAATTCGCTCGACTAAATGCGGCGTAACGTTCGTAACGACATTGATAATAGATATCATTGAAATCATCGTCAACCGACGGATCAGCACCGCCTAAAGCGAAATCTTGAATACTTTCCGTATCATCACTTTGCGTATCGCCTTCGTTCATTTCGAACATTTGATCGTAGGGTAATGATGATTGATTTTGTGTTGACAAAGGCGATGAATTTGGCTGATGTGTCGGAGTTGGTGTGGCGATAGTGGATGGCGTTTGACGATTGTGATCATTGATGAGAAATTGTGTCGTATTTGAAGGTGCTAAGACATCGAGCTTCTTTTTATCACGTTGAACTTGAGCTGAATGAATTAATTCGTATTCAGATTGTGACATGCCCGGTGGTGTTCCTTTACAAATATACAACAAAAAAAAGCACGAAATTATTTATTTTTTTGATCACTCTTCATTACCCATCAATGCAGCTGGAGTACGTGGTATCGGCTGTTGTGGACGGTAGGGTCGTTGTTGTGGCGGTAGAGGTTGTCGAAATGGATACGGATGATAGCGTGAATTGAGTATGGGACGTTGTTGTCGATGAGTGATTGTTGAATTTCTTCCGCCACGGTTTCCACCGCGTGGTTGATGATGTTTCATGCCTCCACTTCCGCTTGTTGGCTGTTGATAGGCTCCCGGGCCACCATAACGTAATGTCGGATTTGGTAATAATGGTCCTGGTGGCAATGAATTCGAATAGATCATTGGCATTCGTGTTGAATTGCCTCGACGTTGTTGTTGTTGTCCACCGGAATGCATTTGATAGATGTTGAATTCTATCAAAGTATCGTTGTCTTTGTTTCTCTTAATAAATTATATTCAATGAAAAAAATGATGATGCGGATCAACTCGGCATAAACTAGTTGGTTGATTTTATTTCTTTGCTAATAAGATTCAATGGACCAATGAAAATCAGTTATGAAACCCTTCCTTTCTCTATATAGATGGAGTTAGTTCGTCTTTTTCTTTTGCTTTTCACACTCACACCCTCAAATTATTTCGGCATTCTATATGCATCGATTGACGGGCATGACAAGATTTTATTCGAAAATATGGATCAATTTTTCAAGCATTTTGCAAAAACATATTTCATTGATGTCATCACAAAATCTTGACAGACAAGCATCACTATCGAACATGGTTATCGGTTTTGATTTGCTTATATCATGTATTAACAACTGTCAAAATAAGAGCAAATTTAAATGAGCAAAAATTTTGTACTTGTCAGTCTCAACTGTCACTCGACGTTGCATGTTCAAGGAGATTATTTCAACGGATTCTTCTTCTTTATTTTTCATGCATCGTATTATCTTTTTTGTCGAATCATATCAGTTTGACATTTTCATGATTTTTCATTGTCACCAAAATCCAAATGCAAAAAGAAACGCGTTCACGTAATAATACCAGGGAAAAAACTTTCTATTCGTTGTCATATGAAAGTCACACAACAACATACCATTAAGACAAATAACAGATACTTTGACATGAATTCTAATATTCAGATGTAAGCATGGACTTGGTCATGTGCGTGAGCTGTCATAGGAAAGTCGGCGTTTGAAACTATACTGTTAATTTCTTTCGAGTTTCTAGATAATTGAAATACCAGCTGCAGGAAATGTTCAGCGGATTAAAAACTTTTTTTTTCTGACTTTTGTTTTCTGTTGATACCCGAAAGTATATGTCAGTGTACTTATATATATACGAATTCTGAGAAGAAAAACCAGCTGATAGCTTAATTTTTATCTTAA
>Ga0209930_1000532_pt1 | contig 89085 bp, 94 predicted proteins | sample ThiBiot_500_biof_2_FD_183948 | JGI IMG/M metagenome (GOLD analysis project Ga0209930, IMG submission 183948) | Wastewater bioreactor microbial communities from Cape Town, South Africa - Thiocy_cont_500_biof (SPAdes) | ecosystem: Engineered > Bioreactor > Thiocyanate-remediating >...
GAAGTAAATAGTGCGTTGGATAGAGCTCGTCGAGTTCTACTTGGAACCACCACAAGCTCACTTGGAACCAGCACTCAAACGAATATGGTGAGCAAATACTCGAATATGGTATGAAAATATCCTACGTCAAATTCTTCTCTTCAAATCACTTCGATCGATCGATGAATTTAAACAAGACTTTCAAACATTTCTCTTTTTCTTTTCTTTTTTTTTCTTTTCTTTTCTTTATCTTTATCTATCTATATAAATCATGATCGAATTTCGTTCGTTTTTCGAACGATTAGAAAAGCCTTTGTTCTTTTCATCTGGAATTGATTTGAGAATCATTATGATCATATTCAGTAAACTCTAATAAAAATAATCTTTTTTTATTCGAGATTCTGGTTCATGCATTGGTATATTCATCTTTCTCTGCTATTGATTAATTGATTATTATTAATATACATACACTTATAAATGAGTGAAAGTAGTTCAGTTCGTGGTAAGAAGGATTTTTTTTTCAATCAAATATTTGTTTTTCTTTTAGAAAACACACTTGCTGATGAAATCAAGTCCGATGATACAGAAAACGATGCACAAACATATAGTTCTACTCCGTCTTCATTAGACATGGTATTTGTAAATAAATGTTAAGCCTGCCAGGAAGGTTTATCAGCCTCTAGCTGGACATTAAACCTTATTGCTAACGAAAAGAAACATTATAAATGTGCAAATGCACAAAAACATGTCTTCTTTGGTGGGTGGAACGTTCGATCTTGTGTAAAACAATCAAAAAAAGAAATAATATAAACAAACTGATGGTTTTACACCTACTAGAATTGAGCTATAGAATATATGATGGCTATTATTTAAACTATATATATATAGAGGATAATAGACTGATGAAAGTCTCTGCTCAATCCTAGTAGCGATCAACGCAATATTCATCGAAAAGGACAATAGACATTTCTTTTTTTTATTTTTCATTTTCTTTTTCTTTTTTTGTATTTGTTTCTCACCCCACACCGGTAGCGGTAAGGGTCTATAAATAATAAAAATAAATGTTTGAAACACTTTTGTTTTCATTATCATATAGGATTGCGAAAGTATTCTTGGCTTCCTACGTGAAGTAGATCTATTTATCGGTATACATGAAACAGAATTATTACAAATTGCGAGGGCCGTAACAGTCATTCGATTTGATCCTGGAGCACAAATTATCGAAGAAAGTTTATGTTGATGTGACTAATAGTCTGGTGACCTCATGGCCTTGGTTTACTACATCGAGGCATCGGTCACACTATTACGTATATATATATATATATTACCATATATATGTATATACGTGTGTGTTTCTGTTTTCCTTCTGTGTTACTGTAGTTTTCTGTAGTGTGTTTATTTGTTACAAATAAACTGTGATCTCTTCACATACACACACACACCTACACAACTAACAGTTTAGCTGCCGAGTACTTTTATATACTTGTGAAAGGTAAGACATACGCAATTGAATTATATTATCAATCTAAGTATTTTTCTTTGAGGTCAACTTATAATGACGAAAGCACATTCACCAAACAGTTTCGTAAAAATCAATAGATATACTTCATTTGGTGGTCGTTCGTTGTATAACAACGAATACAGCAGCGCATCAATCAATGCGATTGGTTTCGTAGATTGTCTGCAAATGACAAAAGAAGACTTTGATTATTTCATCAGACCAATATTAGATAAGATGAAGAAAATTCATGATCAGTATTCTGCATTTCTTCAACATGTTTAATCGAAAGGGAAAACATCTGAACAGTGATTGATCCATTTATTTTCTTCTGTTGCTGATATTGTCTCTATTTTTTCTCTTTGTTACAGGGTGAATCGAGGTGATGATATCTCGTATGATATCATTCTCTCTTCTCTTTGTTGTCTGTTCCTCTCCCTCGTTTTTTCTTGCGTATATATGTACACTCGATTTTTGGTCAATAAACGGAGATTTAACCACCCGAATATCTCTTCTTCTCATTCTCTCGAATAAGAATCTCTAACACTCTTCTTCTGTCTGCCTATTTCTCTGATGATGACAATGAAAAATCAGATATTTCAACTTGTATTTTCAGGAAAACTCTTTTTCTTTATCATCATCAAATTCTTTATTGTTCAAGTTATGACACATTCGTGAAGGTGAGAGAGAGTGTGTTCTCTAGTTAATAACAATGTATTCAGTGTTCTAGCATATCGAAATGTTTGTCGTATTGTTCAACTTCGATTGCCAATTGAACGTCGACGATTAGATCGACAAATGACAGCAATGATATTTGTTCGTGTTATTACTTTCCTCGTATCAGTTACACCATATACACTCTATCGAATCTATGTCATTGATCATCAAATGTCTTTAATTAACATTCAAAATTATTTACTGAATCAATTAATATCTGAACTTGTTACATTAATATTAATGTATGTGTTCGCTGTAAGATTCTATTTTAAATATTTGAAAATCAAAACTATATGGTTTTGTTTTCTAGTTGAATTTCTATGTGTTCTTAATAACCTCGCATCAATATCGTCGACAAACAAAACATTTCATTAAAAAATGTTTCTGATATCTAAGCAAAGTTGTCAAATAAGTTCAAATGATGTTCATCCTCGTAGTGATCTATCAACAAGTTCTGTTCTGAGCAATTAGTAAATAAACACACTCATTAATCGGAGTTAATGAAAAACTGAAAATCTTTCATCTCGATATCGTCGACATTGTTAAAAGCGAGATAATAATCTGTTCTGAATAGATGTCACTTATGTAAACATATTCATTTGTTGAAATAGAATCAATAGAAAAGGTCACACACATTGACACGAATGAGTTAGTTCATGTGTTCTTTTCTTTTTCTTTTTTCCTTTCTTCGAGAGTAAACAAAAGAAAAGCCATGGAACGAAAATCGACAACGTTTATCTTGATGAAAATCCTTCGTGATTTAAATCTCAATACGAACATTGAGGTTGACATTTAAAAACTTTCTTGAATTTTAAAAAGTTAAAATTTTGATTTCAGGCACGTGAACAACAACGTCGTTTCGTTCACGAACGTTTTCAACGTTCGAATAAAAACATCGATCGTTGCATTACTCACTCAAACACTGATCTCACAGATTTAATCTCGAACTTCTCCGATATTTACACATCTATTGAACAGTCAAAAACTCGCGTCGAAATTGTTCGTGAACGTTTACGCGAATGTAAAAATCTTCTCCTATTAAAACGTCAAGACATTCGTAAACTCTGGTTACTAACATCGGAACAAAATGCTCTCGTTCGTATTTATGACAACATCGACGAATTAAAACGTGTGCCAATACGTTTACAATTTTATCTCACCAAACGTTTATATCTTCATGCAACTTTACTTTTGATTCGAGCTCGTGAACATCAAGAACTACGTTTAATCAACGCACTCGCCGATATCGATCTGCAAATCAAAGAAGAACGTTCGAATCTCGAAGATCAACTACGTTTCGAACTGCTCGATCAATTATTCGACAAACCATCACGAGATACTCTAGGTAATAAAAATCTTCTCCTATCATCGACGACAATCAAATCTTTCGATGAAAATACGCCATTACGTACGCGAGAAAATCGTCTCCTACGTAAACAACTCGATCAAGAATTTCACGAAGGTAAATTATCATTCGAATCTCATTCAATTGCAATTATTCCCGACAAATATCTACTCACCGACATTCGGCATCAATCGAGTGAACTCTATTTCGATGTTCTACTTCAATCACTGGCCATTCTTTCGAATCTCAATGAAACACTTGACTTTCTTCAAAAACAACTTCACGAACAATTCTATAGAATTATTCTTCATACAACACAGCATATACTCGATAATAATTTCGTTCAAACAACAAATACATTTGTTAATAATCCGAATTGTTTGAGAGATTTGCTGGAAATAGCCTATGAACAGTTTAAACATGTGATCAGAAATTTTGAATATCTATTAAACGTTCTCAAATCGATTCAAGAACATCAATCTTCCGTTCAAATTCAACAAACAAACTATCTAAAACAGCTCAGTTAGTTTACCTATAGCATTCTCATTTTTTGTTTTTCGAAATTCCTTTTGCAGATCTCAAAAATCTTCCAAGTGAAATTCTCTTCGAAGTTCCTTATATCTTCTCCATTGAATTCGTTTGGGAGACACTCCAACAAGTTCTTAGTGATATTCTCCATGAATATATCGATTACAATGATACAATTGACACATTCCATTTGCAATCATCATCTACAACAACAATAAATACAACGGATTTCTCTCAATATTTAACTAAACGAGCACCAATTCGGTCTCAGCAAGTTCCTTATCTCTTCGAATTCTCTCAATCAGCACAATTCAGTAGTCTAACAGCTTATTTGCAAGAACAAAATCGTTTTACTATTAAACAAGACTCATCGATTGCTAATGTATCATCAATTAATTACAAACAATATGTTTGCAAGCCAAATTATCGAAATATAACGGTTGTTCATGATATTCTTCAACGAATCATCGAAGATATCGATCAAAATGTTTCGTTGCATTCAAGTAAACGTATTCTCGATAGAACTCTAACTGATTTCATTCGAGATCGTTTTATTGGCCGTGTAATCAAAGATATTCGTGAGTCAGCTCAAATCACATCACTATCAACGACAATTATCGATCAAAATCGTTTTATTGACATTATCCCATCGGTTCTTCAGAAACAACTTCAACTTACCGTGCCTATTCTTCAATCGAGTTATTTAATTTTCAAATCTTGTGAAGAATTGTTCTTCTTAGTTCGTTGTCTTCCAACGTATGCCGATGAATTTTGTCAGGCGATATCCGATTTATTGTTCAAACATCGAGAATCTTGTCAAAAATTGTATCTTTCAATTGTGGAGAAGAACAATTCGAAAGGTTTGTCGATCTATTCCAATGAATGGATTAAAGATCCTGATATCAATCGACATTTACGAACAACACCGGCATTCGATACGTTTATTCAAATGTCAAAAAATCCAAATCGAACTCTAGCCGATGAGGAAAACGTTGATAATATCCGTTTTCGAGAAACAAAAGAAACAGAAACATTAACCATCAATCTCGACACCACAGATCTCGATATTGAAGATATCTGTACGAATTATAAACATATACAAATACTCGGTACGATACACGAGAGTTTAAATTGGTTATATTCGAAACTATTGAACTATTTCGATGTGTTGGACAAATCATTGACCGATGTGAAATATCTCGATATGCTTTCATCGACAGTTCGTATACAAAATACGAAATTAAATTTGAAATTATCTCGTTTGAATCTCGAAATTCTTTCCAACGCTATGAAAACAATTCTCAATCTCTCGCAAGATATTCTTCTCGTTCTTTTCATTGAAATACGTGTGCATATTTATTATTATTTACAATTAGTCTTTCGAAATGATCAACAATATGTTTATGTTATTGATCTCGATCCCGATGAAAATGTGATGAATCTCAATCGTGATTTGACACGTTTACAAGAAGTTCTTCGGTCAACATTGAATAAACAACAGTTTGCCTATATTTTTCAAGGTATTGGCGTTGTGATTTCATCGACATTGATCAATTGGATAACGAGATTCTCTCGTATTAGTGAATCAGGTGTGACGAAAATGTGTCGAAATATATTTGCTATTGAACAAACAGTTTCACAAATTCGAACTGTTGGCGATGCTGAACTTCGACGTGCTCATCAGTATTACGAACTCTTATATAAAACCACGCCCGAGGAACTTCTCAGTATGATCGAAGAACACGGACGAATCTACAGTGAACAAGATTATCTACATCTCTTACAATTGCAATACAAAAGTTTTGTTAAACACGATCGTGAGAATTTCGATCTGCAAAAATATAAGCAATTAGTTAAACAAGCTTTAAATCCGAATATAAAAAAGAACAGTGCATAGAGAAAACATGACGCTTTGATTATTTTTGCTTTGTGAAAATTTTAGTGAATAAAAGCTTTCGTCTTTTCTTTTTTCAGATTAATGTCAGCTATGCCTGGCGAAGCATCGTTGAATTTAGAAGGTGATATTAGACGAGCTATTCGGTTAATTGATCATCTTCGTACGACAAGCGAAATACCTGAAAGCAAACTAACGGAACTACAACGCATCTTAGAAAGTGACTTTTTTCATGCTGTTCGAGAAGTTTACGAGAATATCTACGATACAGTTCAAATTACTGGTTCGCCCGAAGTTCGCGCAACGGCAACAGCCAAAGCAACAGTTGCTGCGTTTGCTGCAAGTGAAGGTCATTCGCATCCTCGGATTATTGAATTGCCTAAAACGACTGAAGGTCTGGGTTTTAATGTTATGGGGGGTCGAGAACAAAATTCGCCGATCTATATTTCTCGAATTATTCCCAATGGTGTTGCATGGAGACAGGGAGGATTGAAGAAAGGTGATCAATTGTTATCTGTCAATGGAGTTTCTGTTGAAAATGAATATCATGAAAAAGCTGTTGATCTACTTAAACAAGCTCATGGAACGGTTAAATTAGTTGTTCGTTATTCGCCACAGGTTTTAGTGGAAATGGAAAATCGTTTTGAAAAACAACGTACACCACGAAAACCACCAATTTCACCTGTTCATCAATAGATTCAATTTTTTTGTATATATTAGATATTTACATGTTCAGTTAGAATATATTTCTTTTATAAAAAAAAAAAAGACCTGAGAATGTATAAAATGAACACTACTTAGCATTTTATGAATGAGAAGAATATTTTTGTGATAATGAATCCATGTAACAATGGTGCTCGTAAATGAAACATCATGTGCATGTTATATGATGAGTTATTTGCATTATATTCTATTATTAATATGCATTAACAGTCTCAGTCGAGAGTCAAGTGAATCGATTCTCGATAAACGCTACTTGTGGATAATTTTTGGTTCGGTTTTTTACGTATCCTGTCTCCTGAAGCAAAGGATTGTGCGACGAAAATTCGCTTTACTAATGAATGAAAATTGTCTGTATGTCTGTCTCAAATCAGTCAGACCTCAGATTTAGAAATATCAACGGTTGTTGACCATTGACGATGCCAACTAGACTGAATAATGAGCAAGCGACGCTGGAAAATACAAATCTAAGTAAACATTGAGAGTCAAAGGTCAAAGCAATTTCGACTAATATGAAAAACTTACAAATACTTTGAACTTATTCATCAGTACTTGGTTTCTGTGGATTCATCAAGCATTTAGAATTCGTGGAATACAGCCAAAGCTCTGCTGATTGTTGTATCAAATACGAAGATCAACTGTACTGTTTTACACGTTTCTCAAAGTGTATTGGCTGATGTCGTACCAGTTGATTTTGATTTCGAAATTCGACTAAAAGCATATATACAGAAGAAACGAAAGAATTAAATGAACCAAACCATCACCGATAGATAGTTACAAAATACGAAAGATTTAATTTGATTAGTCGAAACTATGCACAAAGGAGCTAATATACATGCGATTACTTTTCGAAACGCTTTCACTGATAATAGACAGTTATTTCTTTTCTATAAAACAAATTCAACTGAATATCATTTAAACAACAACAAAAAAATTTTTTCTTTCTCTCTAGATATTTCTTCATAAAGTCTTATCAATTGTATTCTTCGTATGTTTTCATTGAAAATAAGAAAATAAAATTAATTCTTTTTGTTAGACTATCTGTTGAAAATCATGCCTACTAGATTTGCAACATTTCAGAAAATGTTTGTACCCATGTCAAACAATACGGTATGTATACGGTCGAGCACCATGAATATATGGTCCATAAGCGGCAAAATTATGACCAAACACGGACAGTCGTATCGATAGATCTGGGTAGATGTAAAAGGTATCAAGCCGTAGAAATTGATGTGTCTCAGCCTCCATTTTGCTTTATTTTATAGATGATGATCAAAGTCGAAAATTGAAATGCTTTGTGATCGAAGCTGCCAACTGTGATTTTAGATTCGATTATGATGTATCAGCTAATAATATTCTTGAGATTTTTCGTCATATACAAAGGCATCATACATCACAATTTGACATATGTTGGGGAATATGATTTTGTGGCAAAATCAAATTCCCCACGAAGTCATAACTCTGCTGTTTTTTTGTCTGCTACTAACAACATGTAAAACCAGAAATAATATTGCTAAGAAATCATATAATAGATACGAATAAATTGTTTTAACTGTATACACACTATAGACTTTAAACTTATACATCTGCGTAGCTTTCTTTCATAGAAAAAGAACGATCTACTGTCGACAAGCACTCGTTTTTTAATACTAAAGTGAAAGCATAGAGTCTTATCTTTAAATATTAAAGTTAGCAGAACCAACGGGCAAAAAAATTCGTTCTATTTTCTTTGAATTGATAAGTAAGAGGCGAATGCATCAGTTTCAGCATGATTTCAAATCAATATCATCTTATAGCAGTGATTTATTGATATTATGGAACTATTTTCAATATCAAAATTTTTACCAAAAACCATGATTCATATAATTGTATTGATTAATACGAATAGTGAAATCGTCAAACGGCAAGAGTCACGCTTGGTTGGTACAGGTAAATATTCTGTATTGGGAACAACGAAAAATAACATAGTATAATACGCATATTAAAAGATGCATTCTTTTCCTCTCTCTTTTTGTACCGATCGAACATAATTAATCCGTATGCTCTCTAAAATACAGAGAACGTGCATATCTATAAAAACATACTGTAACGTATCATAAATATTGTTGATATTGATTGGTAAGTCGTTTTATTTCGTTGTAAATATTTTGATATTACCAATCTTTTGATTTCTTTCAATACATTGATACAAATACTAATTCTAGAGAGAAATACGAAGGATAGATGAGAACCTATTGAAAAGATTATTCGTAAAGGGCGCTGTCAAACTATTTGAACGTCATATCAGCTGATAGATCTACTTGTTTACATTCCATAGATGCATATCTAAATACTTTTAAATAGATACTAACTTCTAACAAGTAAAGTCGATGAGATGGTTCAAGTTTTTTTTTGAGTGATAATAAAAAAACAGTCAGAGTCGTGTATTTGATTATTTTTATATTAATTTATGTCATCAGTTCATTGAAAACCCCTTACTATGAACTTTCAACAAGAATTGTGTGTGCTTTTCTTGTTTCTTTCAAGTAAGTTAAATATCATATTTAACACTAGTTTAAGGATAATATATCTGTTTTTAGAATGTGTATTGGCAGAAAACATAACCTGTAATGTATGTGATTATTATGACGACTGTAAAGTAAATACAGAAGTCAATGCTAGTGCTTGTTGGGTATGTATAGTTTGCGAAGATTACTTTTAAGTTAAATGACAAAAACCGAACACAATTCTAGACGGCTACAGCTACATGTACAGCGCCAGGTGGTAGTGCTTCTTATAGCTATTTGACAGGTGGATGGACCGAAGGATGTGGAGAAACTATGTGGGCTCCATATACATTACAAGGCGTGACATATAGTTGCCAAACGGTCATTACCTGCTGCTACACTAACAAATGTAACGTATGTCCCAATGGTAAATGTGGTAACCACAATTTCGACCTTAATCATTCAATTATAGTCCGTATTACACCAATTCTTCCTTTTGTTGCTGTTATTATCAGTTTTCTTCAATTTTAATCATGAAAACTAAGCGCCTTGTGTCATATTGTTATACTTTTCTATCTATATATTCTAGCATGAAAAATATATGTAGCATAAAAGAAACATAAAACTTGTGTTGTCGGTGATTATAGTGTAATTTGCATAAGAAAGGTATTGATTTGACTATAAACGATATATTACGTAATAAAAATCGATTTGCTCAACGGCATTTTGCCTTTCCCAGGTCAACCAATCTGATGTCGGATCTGTCTATACTTAGACGTTTGGCTAAATGCTTGTGTCGTTATTGAAACAACTGTGAACATTTCAAAAGATATTGCTTCTGACAAAAGAATAAGTATACGTGCTGCTTGGCGGATTCTTTTAATCGTACCAGTTCTAATCATCGGCAGTATTGTTCAAGAGCCGATACATCATTAAATAATACATTATTGTGAATATGTCAATGAAAACTGATACGAATGTTGGATACGAAAGCAAAAATGATGTCATTTGCACTATTCGCTATTCTTATTCTGTTCAAATTTACAATACAGTAACATTGTTTTCTTATCTTGTCGTACCGTTTCTTGCAAATCTTTGTTCGACTTTATTCATCATTTTTCATACAGCCTGGCAACGATCATTAATACAATTTCGAGAATCAAAACATCTAATCATATCTCCATTTGTTTTAATATGGTTAACATTTACCACGTTTAATAGCAACATATCTATCTAAATGTATGGAATCATCGATATCTGTCATACTACGGTTTGTAGCGATTTTCTTTAATTTTTTTCCAGTAGGTAATCCATGAATAACAATGAACACTAAATATTTTTGTTTGTAATTCAAAAATTCTGCCATATATGTATATATATGAAATCAATAGATTTATTCATATAGTGTCCGATACGCCAACAGTCAATATTTAATGGCAAAAAATAGGAATAATAATATTTCTTTTATAATCATTGCAAAAAATGTAAGACTTCTAGTAATTATTATTTGATACCGACGAATTCAATTTTCATCTTGTCATGGATGATTTTTAAGCATATATTTCTACAATGTCAAAAAGTATCATTACGGTGTCGAACTGTGATATACGACACAAAATGAGTTATTACATACGTAAAAAAGTCTTATCAGTAAAATTACACGAGAATGTTTATATTCTCTATATAAGCATTGTTCTATTTAATTTCGACTGTTAGCTGCATAATGTTTGCAAGTATTGCGATGTCGATGATTTCCTTCGTTTCGTATCGGTTGAAAATCTGCTAAGCATGACCAACAAAATTCATGTCCACATTTAAAACATGTCATATGATCACAACCATCTTTTTTCTCGATCTGCCATGGACATTTCGGACATTTTTTCGAATTGGCTGCAATCCATTGATTACTTAAGATGTCAATAAGAGCACGATTTTCATCATATTCTTGACATGTCATTCCTTCATGCCATGCAATCCGATGAGTGAAACATGTTTTCTGATGACAATGAAAACATGTCACAATGATATTTGATTGCCCACCTTTGTTCAACTGTCCACTGCTACATGAAGGATTCGAACACCAGATAAACTCATCCATTTGTTCTAATTGTCGATGTAGAACATATTTCTCATATCGATCGATTAATTGTTGATTATTAGCGAGTGAAAGAATATTTTTGACAGTATGATAATCAAATCTGACACCACAGTTTTCCTCTTGACAGAAGAGATCATCTCGAAACGTCTGTTCGATTTCTGTATGAACATATCGTAGTAAACACTCAGACTCAGCACATACAGAACGAATCTGATGATAACAACTAGATATAATCGCTCGATCAAATTCATAGGAGAACTTCTGATTGAAACATATTATGCATGTTTGTTCTTTTAAACAAGATTTCGTATCGTTGTAAATCGAAATAAAAATCATTCCACTGAAAATCAAAGAAAACACCGAAAAATGTCCCAAATAAGAAATAAGAAATAATAGTATAATGGAAATTTTTGAATATGTTTGCTGGATAATTTGGTCGTTTAATGAATATTCTTGACAATCAAGTTGATTTGAATTTAAACTAAGTGATTTACTCGATTCATCGATTATAACATATAAAATGAATCGTCGAATAAAATCGAATTGATTCGTAATTGAATGTTCAAGTAAAATCATGTGAATTAAAGTCATTAGACCGAGATCAAAAATATAAATAGTTTGTTTCGTTAACTGACCGAACAAACCTTTTCGACGAACGAAATCAAACTTGCTAAACAAACGTATCAAACAGAAACTAAATGCATAATTAATCAAACTCATGGAATATTTGTCATAAATAGATAATATATCAATGAGATCGATGAATACGGGTATTATATCAAAGAACTTTAACCCAAGTAAACATAAGGTTCGATGATTATTTGCTAATAATGGAGCAAATATGAGAACACATAGAAATGTTTGAACAATAATAGAATTGTACATAAACCAGGCAGAGTTTGATGGTAACATATAAAATACAATCCCATATTTCGATGCAAGTGGGATGTATGCGATACATCGAAAGAAAGTTTCGATCGCGAAAGTAAAACAGTAGAGACTCAACAATGCGAAAATTTTCTCTTTTACATCCATATCGTTTCTGTTGAGCAATAGAAAGCTGTAGAATATAAGGGTCACGAATGGGTAATTGGGAAAAAACCTCTCGATTTTTCATAGTTTTTTTTACTCTTTCCTTTACGAACATATAAAATCATCGACACTATCAACAAAAGCCAATCTATGACTCATATTGTTTATTGCTTTGAAAATCAAATATTTGTTAACAAAATGCAGTCATGAAAGGCATTATTAATAATTATAAAGACAGATAGTTTAGCTTCGTTGATAATACAGACCACTAGAGTAGAAACGCTTTACTGTAATCTTCTCGACAATTTTGTATTGGTATTCATGAGAAAAGTATTGGAAAAATTTATTGTGTTTTCTAAGATTACAAAAATTTTTCACAAGAAAATCATTTTTCTCGACTAATAAAAAGATTAAATGTACTAATATTTCCGTTATTAAGGTTCGCTTAATTACGATGTACATAATGTTTACAAGATTCTTGATGTCGATGAAGTCCTTCTTTTCTTAACAATTGATAATCTGCTAGACATAACCAACAAAATTCATCCGTACGTTTTTGACATGTCATATGATCACAACCTTGATATTTTTCAATACTCCATGGATATTTCGGACATTTTTTCGAATTCTGTCCGATCCATTTACTGGTTAAGTCATTAACAGAAGCAAGATTTGTATCGTATTTCATACCGGTCATTCCTTCATGTATCGATGTGAAGCTAGCACGCCGAAATGATAGTTCATATAAAACTTGTTTCCGAAGTATGTCCGATCCGTAGAAATCAGTTCACTCGATCCAGAATTTAATTCTGCGTCGAATAGTAATACTTTTATCTACCGGACATACTTCTGAAAAAAAAACTCTTGTATCGTAATAAATTGATCTTGCTCAATAAGCGTATCGCAGAAAAAATGAATCTAAATTTGATATGATTCGATGAATATTGAGTATAAACAGATAGAAAATTGTCAATATCGACAAGAGGAAAAACACAAACACGCGATCGTAAGAAATAATTCAAAATGATATCGCGCTGCCTAGATGACGCAAGAGGAATTTTCACAATAGAAAGAGAGCGAACAAATGACGTCATAGACACATAGAACAAAATATAGTTCGTTCTTCTAACGTTACGCCACAATTTTCTTGAAATTGCATACATGTGAGAGTCGGAAAAATCCAAATGGGTTTTATCCAATTGATAACGAAAATGCGTAATTCAAGCGCCCATATATGTATATATACCGTCCTGAAAATAAAAAGATTCACTATATTAATTCTTTTACGATAAAATCAAAATGACTTTAAGAGTAAGCCAAAATTGAATGATTTTCTTTCTCGATTTTCGATTTGTTTAGTTACCACAATGTTCACTATCGGAACCAATTGGTTTGATTTTTCTCGGCAATAGTGGTGTTGGAAAAAGTTTCCTAGCAAATCGATGTTTGGGCAATGAAAAATTTCAACATAAATGTAAACCAACAGCTGTAACAACGCAAACTGATTACAGTGAAATATCCTACGATGATCGTCAATATCGTGTCTTTGATGTACCTGGTCTAGTTGAAGCAAAACAAGATGCTATCGAACGAAATAAAAAGGAAATTTACAAAGCATTTGATATTTGTCCAAATTCGATGGTTCTATTTGTTTTCGGAACGCAAGGTGGTCGTATTCGTAATGAAGACGTTATTGCATTCAATGCACTCAATGATGCTTATCCATTTGAGTCGAAATCATTGGCTATTGTTGTGAATTCGATTCCTAATGATCACGATGAAGACTATGAAGGTGAAACAATTGTTCTTTTAAAACAATTATTAAATATGCAAGATGCCTGTCGAAATATATGTTTTTTGGAAAATATTGATAAGAAAGACACGAATGCAATTGAACAATTACGTCAGAAATTATTTGAAGTTATTCTTCAGATTCAACCAAAAGTTCATGCTAAAGTACATGATATTGAATTGAATACGACTCTTGTTAATAATCTTCTTAAACGTATGGAAATCTTACAAGAGGAATTTCGACAAGAGCGACAAAATTTAACGCGAGAAATTCAAGAAGCACAACATAGATATCAACGAGAACTCGCACATCAGCAACAACAATTTCAACAAGAAGCAAGAAATTATCAAGACAAAATATGTCATTTAGCTGATAAGTTAGCAAAGGTACAACAAGTACCAGCATGTTCAATCCTTTAATCTGTTTTCTTCTGTGAGGATGTTGAACAATAAAAATAAACATGAAGCTGAGACCAGTATAAAAACAGATTAACTTGTAAATACAAGTAACGCTCGTCACTGAGATTTGCTTAGTCCTCGACTATCTTGATGGTGTTGAATCAATACCACACGATTCATTGTAGACACAACTTTCATACTGCTCAACCCAAAAGAAAAGAAAACTCGACTGTTTTATATAATTTTTGTTTTCATTTTGTATTGTAATGCAAACAGAACAAAAGAAAACTGTCTTAGTACAAAATTCCATTTTTAGCCAACGAATTAGACACAAAAACAACTTGTTTCAAAACTACAAAAAAGAAGCATTAGTCCATGCCTTTCTTTTGTACAATATCGACAAAAACAATCATTACTACACAGTTTATTTTTAACTAAATGCTTTTTATTTGAAATAAATGCAAGTACAATATTGACAAAAGAAAATGTAAATATTATTTTTTTTTCAAGAAAGTGAACTATTGATCTGTTCAGTCGTTGTGGAAATTGATAATGACACTGGTCGACTATCGTGAGAAGCTGTTTGCGAATGCGATGAAAATGAATCCTGACAAAGAAAGAATTAGATCAGTTTCTCTTTTTTTTCTTCTTCTTGTCATACCTTTTCTGATGTTTGGTCACTATTTAAATGTACATATTCATCGCACGGATGTCGATCATAACAATACAAAGATTTCTTCGGTATGGATACGTATAAATGATAGGTTTTCTCGGGTTGAAAACATTGTCGTTGTTGATAAAAAAATTTATAAAATATCAAAACTAAACAACTAATGATTAAAAGGCAAATAGAAACGAATATTAAAATAAATCGATATTGAAATAAATTTCTATTGATTAATTTTCTAATCGGTAAATTCATTGGAATGGAGAGAAAACATTCGTAAGTTGAATTCAATTGAACTGTTTTGCCATGATCGATGGCCATGATTTTCAAATCGTACGACGATTCATTGAGATTTTTGAGTCGAAAGATTTCACCTTCATTGTTGATGAAAAATGAGCGATCACGTGGAGATAAAATTGAATAGGATATTCGACTGTTTTCATTCGAATCACGATCGATGGCGTGAACTTGAAAAAGTGGCTCGTCAATCGATCGATTTTTGAGATCGTTGAGATTCTTTCGGCAGATTTTCGATTGATCGAACTCAGGTGGCGAATCATTAACATCGATAATATGAATTCGATATTCTAATCGAATCGTTTTCGCCGGTTGACCAAGATCCGAAACGATTAAAATTAATTTGTCAATCATAAATTTTTCTTCTTCTCGATCGATATTTAGTTGTACAAGATTCGACATTCGCATTTGAAATTTTATAATTAACTGAATCAAATACGGATTCAAGTTGAATTTGAAGTTCGAATTGAAATTTGGAAACTCAGTGAAAGTTTGAAGTTGGACTGTACTTACGAAGGCACGAAATCCAAAGTATCATTAGAACATGAATAGATCTACATCATTTTATGTGATGGATGGATACCGTGGATTCTTCAAGGACGTTGAATTCACAGAAGTCGGACAGATCTCATCTTGGTTATGATCTAGCAAATAAATATATTCTCCGGTGTAAACTTTGTACAATAGCATTACAACCATTTCGACTATTGATCGGATCAGTAATTTGTTTCGAAGCAATCGAACGATATCTCTCAACACATTCGCAAGCTTTTATACGACAATTAAGCACGTCTAAACTTGCAAAATATCTTGTTGGTATAATCTTCTGTTTATGGCTTCTGCATTCTATACCGTATCTTATGTTCTATGATATCATTCCTCAATATCGTCGTATAATAAAAAATCAAATTCTAGTTTATTATTATTCTTATGGTTATTATATTTTTCTAAATGGTTTACTACCGATGTTTATTTCGTCTGTATTTAGTATTTTTGCATATCGAAATGTTCGTCATATTGTTCAACTTTGATTGCCAATTGAACGTCGACGATTAGATTAATTACACCATAAACAATCTATCGAATCCATTCAAATAATCTTTCTTTCTCACAAACGAACCTGCTTGATTATTTAATTCATGAACTGATTTTATGTTGCATTTTTTCTGTAAGAATTTCAATCTAATATTTTCTCGAAACACAATTTTGTGTTCTGTTTTTAGTTGAATTTTTACGTGTTCTTTCTCACATCATCTCGATATCGTCGACAAGCTAAATATCTAATATGAAAAAGCTCTCTGATCTTTCACCAGCTGTTTTGAATGGTTTTCAACTGAAGTTCATCCTCAAAGTCACACAACAATTCACTCTGTTTATTCATCTAACTTACACCGAGATAATAATCTGTTCTGAATAGATGTCACTTATGTAAACATATTCATTTGTTGAAATAGAATCAATAGAAAAGGTCACACACATTGACACACACGAATGAGTTCTTTTCTTTTTCTTTCTTCGAGAGTAAACAAAAGAAAAGCCATGGAACGAAAATCGACAACGTTTATCTTGATGAAAATCCTTCGTGATTTAAATCTCAATACGAACGTTGAGGTTGACATTTAAAAACTTTTTTGAATTTTAAAAAGTTAAAATTTGATTTCAGGCACGTGAATAACAACGTCGTTTCGTTCACAAACGTTTTCAACGTTCGAATAAAAACATCGATCGTTGCATTACTCACTCAAACACTGATCTCACAGATTTAATCTCGAACTTCTCCGACATTTACACATCTATTGAACAGTCAAAAACTCGCGTCGAAAATGTTCGTGAACGTTTACGTGAATGTAAAAATCTTCTCCTACGTAAACAATTCGATCAAGAATTTCACAAAGATAAATTATCGTTTGAATCTCATTCAATTGCAATTATTCCGGACAAATATCTGCTCACTGACATACGACATCAATCGACATTTACGAACAACACTGGTATTCGATACGTTTATTCAAATGTCAAAAAGTCTAAATCGAACTCTAGCCGATGAGGAAAACGTTGATGATATTCGTTTCTGAGAAACAACAGATCTCGATATTGAAGATATCTGTACGAACTATAAACATATACAAATACTTGGTACGATACATGAGAGTTTAAATTGGTTATTGGAACACGGACGAATCTACAGTGAACAAGATTATCTACATCTCTTACAATTGCAATACAAAAGTTTTGTTAAACACGATCGTGAGAATTTCGATCTGCAAAAATATAAACAATTAGTTAAACAAGCTTTAAATCCGAATACAAAAAAGAACAGTGCATAGAGAAAACACGCTTTTTATTTTGTGAAAATTTTAGTGAATAAAATTTTTCGTCGTTTTTTTTTCAGATTATGTCAGCTATGCCTGGCGAAGCATCGTTGAATTTAGAAGGCGATATTAGACGAGCTATTCGTTTGATTGATCATCTTCGTACGACAAGCGAAATACCTGAAAGCAAACTAACGGAACTACAACGGATCTTAGAAAGTGACTTTTTTCATGCTGTTCGAGAAGTTTACGAGAATATCTACGATACAGTTCAAATAACTGGTTCGCCTGAAGTTCGAGCAACGGCAACAGCCAAGGCAACAGTTGCTGCGTTTGCTGCAAGTGAAGGTCATTCGCATCCTCGGATTATCGAATTGCCTAAAACGACTGAAGGTCTTGGTTTTAATGTTATGGGGGGTCGAGAACAGAATTCGCCGATCTATATTTCTCGAATTATTCCCAATGGTGTTGCATGGAGACAGGGAGGATTGAAGAAAGGCGATCAATTGTTATCTGTCAATGGAGTTTCTGTCGAAAATGAATATCATGAAAAAGCTGTTGATCTACTCAAACAAGCTCATGGAACGGTTAAATTAGTTGTTCGTTATTCGCCACAGGTCTTAGTCGAAATGGAAAATCGTTTTGAAAAACAACGTACACCACGAAAACCACCAATTTCACCTGTTCATCAATAGATCGAATCCACTCTTTTTTGTACATTGCATATTTATACATCTTCATAGATAGAATGTAGCTTCTTCGCGTTACTCTAGAATAAATTTCTTAATCTGTTTTGTTTTGTTTGTCAAATATCGTTTAAAAAAAATGATTTTATACTATATAGACACTCGAAATGGCAACAGGAATCAAACTTCAATGTGCAAGTTGCGAGAAGAATATGGGGATATTTCAATGTGGTGGATGTAATCAAGCTTTTTGTAATAAACATTCGATAGAACATCGACAAATACTAGGAATGCAAGCTGAAGAAATTATGCTTGAGTGTGATCTACTTCAAGAGAAATTCAATAATGAGGATGAAGACAGACAACGATTTGAAGCTGAAAGAAAGATTTATATTTGGCAAAAGGAAGCAACTGAGAGAATTGTGCAAATAGCTGATCAAGCAAGAGAAAAGTTTAAACAACATTTTATTCAACGAAAGAATGATATAAAAGTCAATGTAAAGAAACTTGCAGAAAGCTTGAGAACGGCTCGACAGGAAGAAAATTTTATCGAAACTGATTTACAAGAATGGATCAAACGAATTGATGAATTGAAAACTAAATTTGCCGTCCCAATTCAAATTGTCTTTCGACACAATGATAATAAACTTCTTCGATTTGTTCCTCAATCTGACTATCTTACTGATGCTCGAATAGTAAACTTTAGCAAATTGCATGGAACTCTTGGAATCAATATACAGAGTGAAAATACATACAATTATCCTATTTTCATTGCAAAGATTATACCTGATAGTGTGGCTGAAAAGCAAGGTGGATTAAAAGTTGGTGATCAATTATTATCTGTGAATGATATATCTCTTGAAAATGAATATCGTCATACGGCAGTTGAATTAATTGCTGAAACTATAGGGAATCTCAAATTAGTCGTTCGTTATGCACCTGATGATTACAATCGCTTGCCAAAAAGAAATGATTGAACACTAGAGGTCGCTGATTTGTGATCAATGAATCTGATATTTTAAAAAAAGAAACCGTAAAAACAGATACAAAAATTATTTTTAATCAAAATTTAAATCTTTTCTAATTTTTCTTTTTCTAAATAAATTCTTCGTTCGCAACGATTAGTCATTTGATATTGGTTAACCTACAAATACAAGCAAGAGAGAGAGAGACAGATAAAATGTAACCATGACTTTCTCCTTCTTCCGTTCTATTTTCAGACATAGTCTATCGTACAATTCACGATATCAATCAAACAAAAATGGCGTCGAATACTGAATCAACATCGATCGAAATCGACAGTTCCGAAACACCGATTACAACAACTCGAATGGCCGGACAGACTGCCATTGGTGCTAAACTTGTAAAAAAACTCGAAACATTAGGTATTTCAACTAAAACTGATAACGGTGCTACCGAATCCGACACACGTCAAAATGTGGCTAAAACTGCTCGTAAAAATCCGATTTCTTTTCCTAAAAAAAAAAGAAAAAGTTTTTCTATTCTTTTCTCTAGAAAATCTTTTACAAACGTTGCCTAAAGATGATCCACAAAAGAATCTACTTGCATTAGCAACACAATTAGCTGAATTACAAGAACAAACTCGTTTATCACAATGGAAAATATCCGATATCGAGAAACGTTCGAATACGTACATGCGTGAACGTGATCAAATTCTACTTGAAAACAGTCGAGCAACAGCAGCGAAAACGAAATTAGAAAGTCTCTGCCGAGAACTTCATCAACACAATCAACAGATTCGTGTAGGCAAAACAAAATTCGATCTTGAGAAGAAAAACAAAATTTAATTTTCAGGATGAAAGTGTTCAACGACAACAAGACGATGAAACCAAACGTCGAGAATTAGCGACGAAATTTCAAGTAAAATCATTCGATTAACTCTTCGAATTTTCACATTTTGTCTTTTGTTAGACAACTATCGATGAAATCACTTCTCAACTATCGAATTACAGTGAAAAATCCACGACATTACGTGAAAAAAACGCGCAACTCTCCGAACAATTAGCCTCGGTTGTTAAAGATTACGAATTACGAGAGAAGGTAATGAATAAAAAAAAAACAACAACAAATTTCTCACTTTCTATTTTCAAAAACTAAACAGGAAATTGAAATGGAGCTAAAGAAAAAAGAATTAGAACTTCGTTTAACTGAAGCAAGTCTCGAACAAAGTCAAGCCTTACTCAACGAACGAACTGACCTCATTAAACAAGAACGACAAGTCGTACGTATTTTCGAAACTAAACAAAGCACAATTCGCTCATTTTTTTTCAGATCGACGCTGAACGATTGGTTTTATACAGAAAATGCGAAGAATTAGCAACGTCGGAATTGCGTCTTCGTTCGCAAGTCACAGCCTATGCTGAACGATATCAGGAATTCGAAAATGCCATCGAACAAAGCCGACAAATGGTTACATCCTGTCACGAAGAAATCGAAAAAATGGGCCAAAAAATCAAGAAATTAGAACAAGAACGAAATGAATATCGAGAACAATGGAATACAGCCGAACAAAATCACAAGAAACTCAACGAAGATGTAAAATCACTGAATCGACATTTTGGAATTTTCGATTGAAGAATCTGTTTTTTTCGATTTAGATGAAAGTTTTAGAAAAAGAAAAACGACAATTAGAATTCAAAGTCGATAAATTAGATCGTTCGTGTCGAAATCTCCAACAAGAACGAGCAGATCTAAAGAACACAGTGAAAGATCTCTCGAAAGCATCTTAACGTGTGTCTTTTCTCTTGCTACTCGACTTCGTGCTGTGCTGTTTTTTTTAAAATATTTATGTAGTTGTGAATAAAATAAAGAAGAACGAAAATATTTGTTTATGTTTTTAATGTAATCGTTTTGACTTGACTGAGTTGTTTGAAATTTTCAATGGAATTGAGGATCGATTGACGATAATCGGCACGTAGAACGCCGTATTTTTGAAGGTTATCGTTGGTGATATGATTGAGCAGCCAATAACCATCAATGTTGTGTTTTTCGAAGGCAGGAGCTTCGTCTTGATAGTCGTCATTTAAGGATTCAATCCATCGACGAACATCTTCACAAGAATTCAGTTGATCACTGAAATAGATTTCTGAAGAAAGCAAATCGAGTTTGAACTCGATTCAATTCGAAACTTACTGATCGGTTCGTTATTCGACGATGATGAATGTTCGATAGGCGAACAGAAATCAACGAACTTCTGAGAGTTTTCTTCATATGCTGTCGAACGAGATGATTCGAAACTTGTACTGATGACTTTTTCTGTAATCGATGGTCTACTATCAGACCATTGTTTGCCTTCATACGCAATCCATTTACTCAAACAAGCAAGAAACTTCTTAGCATATAATTCTTCCGTCCATCTCTTTAGCAGACTAGAGTAACCATGAACAGCTCCGGCTAATTGACCGTAAATAGCTGCAGTTGTATCGGTATCATCGCCGAGATTCACTGCAGCTAATGCACCTTCTTCAAACGAGTCAGGATGCTTCCAAAATGCCCAAAGAGCGGCCTGAAGTGAATCGACAACATAACCTTTTCCTCGAATACCGTCATCATAACCACCGTGCTTTTTAAATGAACCTCTCGCAATATTCATTATTTCGGGATGAAGAACTTTACCACCGAACCATGTTTCATGTTCGATGTAGAAATCCTCAGCAAATAGTTGTTCTATCGATTCTCCACGAAGAGCAGCGACGATCAATGCTCCGTAATATCGACAAGCATCAACAGCTTTCTCATCGCCATGAGTTATCTGAGCACTTAAACCTGAATATTCAACGGCTACAATTGGATCTCGATGAAAAAACAATGGTACAGGTGCTAATCGCATCAATGGACCATTTCCGGCCACTCCTGATTCACTGCAATTGACATCGAATTGATTTAATAATTCACGATCGGAGAGATAATCTAATTGATCTAATGGGATCTTGTACAACTCAGCAAAAGTTCGTTGACGTTGTTCGAATTCTTCGATAGCTCTTCTCGTCGCTACACCAATATCAAAACAATCGCCTGTCGATGACATATATCCATTTCTATACCACCATTTATAACGAACGAATTGATCGTAAAGAATGAAATCTTTTCGTGTTATCAACGAACTAGCAAGACAAAGAGCCATGGATGTATCATCAGTAAACTAAGAGAAACGTAACTTTTCGATAGATAGAAGAGAAAAACAACAACAAAATTACTTGTCCTTTTTGAAGTCCCCAAGTACCACCTCCTTTCAAAGTGTTTGTTGGATTTGCAACCATGAAATCACGCGGTCGAAACTCAACATGAGCGCCAAGCGAATCGCCTAGAGTCAAACCAATCATTGATCCATGAATACGATCGAATAAATTATCGTCTAAAACAAAATCTTGTAAAGGGTCTTGTATATAGTTTTTAAGTTCATCCAATTTCATGATTGTTCCATCGGGATGCAATCGAAGATCTAACCACGGTTTATCTAATAGAATCAAAATGTTAATTTCAAATTTTCAATATTACGAAATCTACCCGATTGAAATCGACATGCTGGATGTCCTTCAAACATTTTTCTACTCAACAACGAATGAAAATATAATGTCGATCTCGGTGCACTTTCGCATTTTCACGAAGATATCTTATCATAACAGTTCGTTCTTTGAGATATGCACGTCAAGTTTTATTCGAATAGAAGAAGAAAAGGAAAATTCAATGAATAAAGTGTTTTGAAATTATTTGTCAGCATATTTCAATGGACATTGCTTTTTTAGAATCTCAATTCCACGAATTATATCCTTTCGATGACTGCTATTTTCGACTCCATATTCTTTTAGATAAGCATCAGTGACATGGTTTAAAAGCCAATATGTGTCAACACCATGCTTCATGAAACTATTTCGATAAACACTGTGTTCTTTATTCATAGATTCGAGCCAATAAACAACATCTTGAACAGATTTCATTTTCGGATGAATAAAAATTCCTAGAACAGAAATAATACAAGTCTTAGTCGTTAATCGAATTTTTCTCAGCTTACGTGCACGCGGTGTGTTCGAAGAACCTCTAGTTGCTGATGATGAACGAACAATTGATTGATTTCCATGTGGTTCAAGATTATAATTAGCAGACTCTTCAACAACTGTGCGACCTCGTGGTCGTCTTGTTTCACTCTCAGCATTATTTGGGCCAAGACGCGAATTAGAGTTAGAGTCTGTTCTCTCTCTAGTTTTTCTTTCTGATTTTTCATGCCATTGTTCACCTTCAAAAGTAATCCATTTACACAAGCATTGGATATACGATTTCGCATATAGTTCTTTTTTCCAATCTTTTGGCAATTTATTATAACCATGAAAAGCTCCGGCTAATTGACCGTAAATAGCTGCAGTTGTATCGGCATCATCGCCGAGATTCACTGCAGCTAATGCACCTTCTTCAAACGAGTCAGGATGCTTCCAAAATGCCCAAAGAGCGGCCTGAAGTGAATCGACAACATAACCTTTTCCTCGAATACCGTCATCATAACCACCGTGTTTTTTAAATGAGCCCGCAGCAATGTTCAGTATGTCCGGATGAAGAGGTTTCTTGCCAAACCATTTTTCATGGTCTTTATAGAAACTTCTATCAAGTAGCTTATCTTTCGATTCTCCACGAACAGCAGCGACAATTAATGCTGCGTAATATCGACAAGCATCAACAGCTTTATCATCTCCATGGGTTATTTTAGCACTTAAACCTGCATATTCAACAGCTACTTCTGGATCTCGATGAAAGAATAATGGTACAGGTGCTAATCGCATCAGTGCACCATTTCCAGCTACTCCATCTTCACTGCAATTGACATCAAATTTGCTGAGTAAATTAGGATCAGATAAATGATCCATTTGTTCAAATTCAACTCCATGTTCTCGTGAAAAATCTCTTTGTCGTTGTTCGAATTCTTGTATAGATTTTTTTGTAGCGGCACCGATGTCAAAACAATCGCCTGTCGACGACATGTATCCATCTCTATACCACCATTTATATCGAACTAATTGATCATAAAGTATAAAATCTCGTCGAGCTACTAATGAATTTGCCAGACATAAACTCATTGAAGTATCATCAGTAAACTAAATGATACATTTGCAATTATATACACAGTAATCAATCGTTAAATACCTGTCCTTTTTTAAGTCCCCAAGTGCCACCACTTTCTAGTTTTGTTACTGGATTTGCAAGCATATAATCATGAGGTCGAAATTCCACAAAAGCTCCTAAAGTGTCTCCTAATGCTAATCCAACCATCGAACCGAGTACTCGATCAAGCACATCAGATTTATCACCAACGGAAGGATCTCTCAATAGATCTTTGAGTTCATCGGGCCTTTTTATAGGCCCATTCGTACGAAATTGACGATCGAGCCAGGGTCTTTCATTTGCTAAAAAAATCAATTCTTTTCTCTCGATTTCGAAGAAAATCTTTTTACCTGTATTTTGAGACATGATCAAATGAAGTAAACAGCAACCCGTTTATCTATGAAAAGAAAAATAAAGGCGTCAAAAAACGTGTTCGTAGCGCAACGAGTTGCTTTCAAGGTTTTTCTCTTAATTGTAAATACCTCTCGCGCATATAGCAGAAAGAAACGAATTCTTAGGTGAATCATTTTGACTCTTTTTTCTATATGAAATAAACAAGAAAATGACAAACCTAGATGTCAGTATCTTGTAGTCAATTTCACTAATATGAAATATTGTTGGTTGATATCGACAAAGACCTATTTTTATAGATAAAATCGATCAGACATCATTCTCTTTGATAGTAGAAAAACAAAAGAAATGTATATAGAATTTAAAGATGATAATTTCGTTCTTGATCATGCAACTCTATGTGCTGATTGGTATCGATTATGGTCAACATTTGGTTTTACCGAATATCAATGGACATCTCGAGCAGCAAAAGTTGCCGAATATACTCAAGTAAAACCGATATAGAAATTTGACTTTTTTTTGTTATCTGTCAATTTCTAGAAAGTCTTGAGTAATAAAATCTTAACGTACAAAGAACAATTATACAAACGAGAACAATTTCTCCAACAGACAATTGAAGATTACGAAGATATAATTGCTCGTACTGGTCTTTCATCAGATATTGACGTAAATCGAAAGTCTTCTTAGGCGCTTTTTTTTGTCTTGTTTTAATCATAAATTTAGGATTCAATTTTGGATCATTTAAAACTTCGAGATCAAGAAATGTATCTCGATGATAAAATGCAAGATTTATTAGAACATGAAAATCAATTGATCCAACAACGAAATGAACTTGAAACCAAAGAGAAATCTCTTTGTTCACTACTAAATACATCACCAATCGAATCGAATCTTCCAATTTCTCTCATTGAACTCAATGAAAAACTTAAAGATCATATTCAAATGCTCAATGATCTCAAAGTTAGTCTCAAGACTATCAATTAGTTAATCAAAGAAATAACTCGAATTGATTTAGAATCAACGTTTAGCACAAGTTTCATCTTATTATCTTAAACTAAAAGAATATTCCGAACAACTCGAATGGACGCCCTCATCACCTCAATCAACTGTTGAATATCTTCTTCTTCAACAGTTCGATCGTTGTCTAACTGCTGACTGTCTCAATGAAATCGAAATAACTATTCATGAAGTTAGTTAAACATCAATTCAATTCAATTCAATTCAATTCTCTTCGTATTCAGTTAGAAAAACAAATCGAATTTCAAAAAGAATATTTCGCCGATCTACACGAACAATTAGCACAATTATATCGACGTTTAAATAAAGATCCGATTAAAGACTATTGTCTAGCATTTAAAAATGGCAAAGATAATCTCAATGCTTTTGTTATCAAACAAGTAAATAAATGAATCTTTTCTTCGAGCAAACAAACGAAGAATTCTCGATATGTTTAGCTTGAACATGAAATTGCATGTTGCCGTGAAGAACGAATGAAAAATGGCAAAGAATATTGTCTTCATATTCGACAGCAAATTGCTGATTTAATTGAGCAAACACATTCGAATGTTCACGAACGAGTGACTTTGGATAAACTCGATTTCGGTATGAATAAACAATCGAATAGTAATCTAGATTTTGATTTCCTTTTCAGAACCTCTATCACCGAATTTATTGGACGCATATGATGCGGAATACGAACGTATTTCTCAATTGTACAGAAAACGAAAATCGATTTTAGATGCCTATCATAAATGGTTGACATTTTGGAATGAATTCGTTGCATTTACCGTTCGTTCTTGACTTGCTTGATTTGATTTGAGTTGATTTTTTTTTACTTAGAAAGCATCGACAGATCCTGGTCGATTTCATATTCGTGGTTATAATGCCGAAATCGAAGGACGTAAACGAAAGAAATTTCAACGAGATTTGCCAATAATCGAACAAGAATTTCTCGTTCAACTTGCCGAATATGATGAGCCTGTATTTCTCTACGATAATATTCCTATTCGACAGTTATTCGACGATGCTCATCGGCAAATACCAATGGTGAATATTTCGGCAACGACTCCACGAAAAACTCCGACAGTTACATCTCGATTATTAGGTCTTACACCAATCAAAACTCGAACGCCCATCAGAACTGTAAGTACAAAATGATTTATATTTGATTATACTACTTGTCTTTTTAAATGAATAGCCGCATCGAATGGAAAATAAACAACCGTTTCTACTCGGTACAGCGATAGCAAATAGCGCTCGACGAGCTGCTAAAACGCCGGCAACTAATGTAGCAAGAAAACTTTTACATAAAATTACTAGTCGAACCGAAGAACAACCAATTCGTGCAAAACCAATTATTCCACCTCCTCCTCCTCCTCCTGTATCATTATCTTCTGACGATCAGTCATTAGATTTCTCGCTTTTACATACAATTAAAAATGTCTACGGACAAACAAAAATCATGACATCAACTCCAAATACTTCGTTGATACCTACTGAACACGAACGTTTCAAAACGACTCGAAATATAATTACTCAACGAAAATCTAAACGACATTCGAAACGAACGCCTCTTCCTCTATTAGTATGATTCTAAGATTTCACAATCATCGTCATCTTCTATTCTATTTTCTCTTTTTCAGACAGTTCATGACACCAGCGATGAGACATTAATCTGCTTGTAGTGTGTCTTTCTTTTTTTTTTTTAAATAAATTCCCAAGTAACAAAAAAGCCGGAGGCTTTTTGGTATTTTTTTTTGTATTTTCAGTGCACCGACCTTCTATTTTACTAGTGTCTACAGTGCATCGATTTTACACGTTTTTTTGTACCATTTTCACACATTTTGTAATTTTTATGGTATTTTTTTACGATACCGTAATTTTTACAATTTTTTTTGTGTTTTACATCCGTCCGGAGCGTTGGACGCTACAAATCTTAGCAAACGAACGCATTGATAAACTATCGTCGAGTTGATGTTGTGCAATGACAGAATAAAAGAAACAGAACACTCTCGTCTCGCATTATCCGTTGTGAAGGGAGAAGGAAAAGTAGATGCAAAATCTATTCTAACTATGTATCTGTCAAAAAAATACTTCGAATCAAGAAATCTAATTATAAACGTCATTCGTATTTTTACAACTGAAAACAGAACAATAATATGAGTAATTCGCTTGATAAGATTAATATCGGATTAAATCAATGGATGACTTTAATCATCCTTTGTTTTGGTTTTCTTGGTAATTTCTTGAGTACATTCATATTTATTCGACCTGTTTTTAATCATCATGTTTGCTCGTGGTATTTATTTGCATTATCAATAAATAATTCGATCTATTCACTTACTGTTCTTATGTATCGTTTGTTGACAAACGGTTTTCAAATACAAATTTTATCGAATTCATTGGAACTTTGTAAATTTATCTGTTATATGACAACATTCTGTACAAGTTTATCACATTATTTAATTGTTCTTGCAGCTATTGATCGTTATTCAGCTAGTTCATCAAATGCTCGTCGTCGACGTTTCAATAGTTTTGAAACCATGCCTCGAACAATCGTCGTAACTATAATTCTCTGTATATTGTTTTCAATTAGCAGTCCAATTATAAGCGATTTAAATTTATTCGATGATCTCGGATGTAATATTCGTATTACAACAACATTTAATCAAGTCTATATTATCATTCAATTGATATTCTTTGCTTTTATTGCTCCTTGTCTTATGATTCTACTGACGATTTTAACTATTCGAAATAAACATCGAGCAATTGATCAAACATTTGCCGTGTCAAAATGTCGACATATGGAAGCTCATTTAAGTCGAGTAGTTGTTTTTATTGTTATAACACATGTAATTATGAATTTATTCGAATGGATTGAATATCTGATGTTGTTACAACCAAATCGTTTTCAATCATTTCAATTTCTTCAAACACTTATTCGTATACCAATTGAAATGTCTCATGCGATGCCATTTATTTGGTATTTAACTCAATCGATGGAATTTCGACGTGAACTTAAGAAGACATTTCCATGTTGTAATTGCCTATGGAAACGAGCACAAGTTAATTTGGAAAATGAACATGCTCACGACAATCATCAACAACAACCTGAAGTTTATTAAACTTGTAATCGATGTGTTTATATAGTTTTGTTGTTCGTGACGTGAATAAATAAAAAAAATGTGTCATCTTCTTATCTTTTTTCTTTGCATACGAGAGTCGAAACTAAACTGAGGGCAAAGAAAGTTTCTCTCATGAATCTATTTGACTATCCGTTTTTAAATTATGCACCGAATCCGGCCGCTGCTGGTTGTGTTGCCGGGATTGTTTTCATTTTATTAACATCATGGTTTGTTCAATCGATACGAACGCGTTTTCAACCACGTCGTCTTAGTGTTCTCTTGTTCATTTCACAATTAGCTATTTTCATTGAATTAATTGTTCGAGCATCGATTGGTGATGCTGCCAAAAATTCGAGAATTGTCTATACTGTTCTCAACAGTCTTTTTGCCATAGGTCAACGTATGATTATTGTCAGTAATTATAGTTTCGTTTTGGAAGTTCATCATGTTCGATCATGTTTTTCTCGTGGAACATTTCTTGGTGCTGTTGGAGGCGTTCTTTCATCAGGATTTATCATGATACCAGCTAATATCTACGCATTTAATGAGGATCAAATTTCGACCAGTTTTATTTTTCGAAAATTATCTGCATCGATTCTACTATTAGATACAATTCTATTCTATTTGATTTTGTATTTAAGTAAAACTATTGGTGATATGAAACGAGAAGGTATTATTTTAATATTTACATCGAGTATTCTATGTTTAATTGCGGCTATGTTCAATCTATTTCAATCGATATCAATTGATTATTATAATAAAACGAATAGTAATGATTTTTGGTTTTATGGTCTTCAGTTATCACCAATTATTCTTGCGCATTTTACATGGTCAATTTTGCATCCAAAACGAAGTTTAACTGATGCTCGATTGACTAAACCAATTTTATTTGTTAATACTGAGAATTCATAGAAAATAAATTTATTATTTGAGAATAAAAAAAACGAAGATTTTTTATTTCGTATCCGTTTCACTAGTTTGATTTTTTTCTTGAATATGTTTCTTGAATAATTCCCGGAGAATATCTCCATGACAACGACTCGGTTTACACCAACAACCTAATCGTTTTCCAGTAAGTTCATGTAAATCATCTAATAAATGATTTGTATTCGATTCGATATATGTTCGATATCGTTCGATAGCTTCGTCTCGTCCATATTGTTTAACTGAATAAGGATTATGCCATTTACTTTCACTTAATCTCCATCCGCCCATATTACAAGCACGGCCAATATAAACATCACAATCTTGAACAACTTTGCCTTTCAATCGACGTAAATGAACGACAGTTGGTAGTTGACTTCGTTCATGATCTGTTTTCGATGAAGTTAATTTGATAAATTTCGAACGAATATCATTTGACTCGTCTACGATTTTTCGTTTCTTATTTGTTTCCATGCTTTCTTTTTGTTTTGTCTGAATGAAAATGTAAAAGAGAAAACTTTGTATGACTCAGCAGTTGTAATTGCAAAAGAGAAATGGTTTTATTGGTTAAATAAAAAAGAAAAGATTATGATCTAAGATGATTTTGTTTTCGTGTTTTTCGTTGTTCGTCCAGCTAGAATTTGTAAAATCAATATTAAGACTAATAAAACTCCGATGATAACATGACTATTAGCGATTTGTTTCAAATTATATTCTTTAGCACCAAGACTCGATTGAGGTTTTGTCGCTAATTCTTGAATATTCTTTTTGATTTGAATTATAAATATGGCTACAACACCGACAAATGCTGGTATACTCAAGATGTCATAGACACTTCGTCGAATATTTTTCACCATAACAATCGCACCGAGAAGTATTGGCACAGCGGTAACTAAAGATGTGTACCATGGTTGATGGAAAGCATTTTGATAGTAGGAAACACAAGTATCCAATTGTCTTTGTGTCAAACTTGTTGATACGAGTGAATAATGATCGCAGAACATGTCGATCGATAGAAGACCTTATTTTTGTTCAGAATGTGAAATAGAAACGAGAGAAAATTAATTAGAAAAATCAATTTACCGAGAACGAACGAAATAACAGCTACTGCTACCGTCATAGTTGGTTTTGTTTATGATATGATTTACCTTTCTTTTTTTCGAATATTTTTATCTCTTAAAACACGATTGTCAAATTCTCCAATCGTAGATTTACCAATTATTTTTATTTAAAAAAAAGCCTTACTAAAAATACCGACATAATGATGGAAAATTAAGTTCGTGTGTGTGTTTATTATATTTTTAAATTACAATCTCGAGCTCAGATGTCACTGTACGTAAATCTTAACTAACACGCGAAACATTCAATAATGTTCCTACTTTCCGGTGAGACGAGTCTTGAACAAGATGCTCGATACCTAAACTGTAAATGGAAACAATCGGCTGTGACGATTGCAGGTGGAAATCATCCGGGACGAAATGAAAATCAACTGGCATTTCCACAAGGTATCGATATGGTCGATCAAACAATTTACATAGCCGATTGGTGGAATGATCGTATCGTTGAACGGCAATGTCAAAATAATATCAATCGAATAATGACGGAAAAAAATCAACTTGATCATCCAACGGATGTGGTTTTTGATAAAGGAAATGATTGTTTGATTGTATGTGATTGTGAAAATCGACGAATTGTTCGTTCGTTTTTGAAAAAAGAAAACAAAAAGGCCGATGAAATCTTAATTTCGGATATCGATTGTGTTAATGTAACAATGGATCGAAATGGATCGATTTATGTCTCCGATTCAGTTAATAACGAAGTTAAACGATGGAAACGTGGCGAACAAAATGGAGTTGTAGTTGCAGGTGGACATGGACAAGGTGATGAACTCAACCAATTAGATAATCCAACGTTTATCTATGTTGATCATGAGTATTCATTGTATGTATCCGATATGAATAATCATCGTGTGATGAAATGGTTTAAATATGCTGAACAAGGTATTGTCGTTGCTGGTGGAAATGGAAATGGACGACGTTCAAATCAATTGTCTTATCCTGAAGGAGTGATTGTTGATCGTTGGGGACAAGTTTATGTAGTTGATTCATTGAATTATCGTGTTATGCGTTGGAATTCAGCAGCGAAAGACGGAACACTAATTGCTGGAGGAAATGGACAAGGAAATCAGAGTAATCAATTCAATGCTCCTTCGGATATAGCTTTTGATTGTCAAGGAAATTTATATATTTCTGATTGTTGGAATCATCGAATACAACGATTTGACATTGACATTTAACTTTAATAAATAAATAAATGAAGAAAAAGTGTTTTCAAAAAATTAAGGATTAGCAAGAGTAGAAATTTCAGTTGCGTTTAATTCTCGTGAACCAAGTGTTAATACCATAGGAGTATTTCCAGTTGTATAACTAAAACCACCTGTTGCAAATCCATACTGACTTCCATTTACAAATAATCCTAAGCCATTTGTCGATGAATATGTTGCTGCAACATGTGTCCAAACACTTGTCAATGGAACAATACTACCATTCCAACTTTGTCGGATGGTTTTATAAGTAATGCTAAACTACGATTCACTCGACCTGTTGTACTAAATGGTCGTATACGCTGTTGTTTTTTCTCTCAGATGTTAAGCGATCTCGTTCAACAACAGATTCAAATCAAGAGAACGCATTTTATTCTTTATCTGTTCCTGATCCATTCATTCTCAACATACTATCATTCACCAATGTTATGTTTCTTTTTCTTGGTCTGTACGTTGATCAATTTGATTTTATCATTTGCTCGAATGGTAAGTCATCAACATTTACGTGTCAAATGAAATAAATTGATTTCTTTTAGAAATGTCAAATAATTAATTGTTTACTAAATCAAAAGAAATGAATAATATTCTCAATATGTCTTCTTTTAATTGTTGTCTATTGTTCGATCTTTATTGTGTTATTTTCTTTTATGAGAAATCTTTATTTTGAACGTGAATATTTTCATGAAAACTTGAAAATCGAAAAAGAGAAAATAAATCGGATGAAAGATGAGATATTTCAATTGAAACAAACATCACAAAATAATCTTTTCAAAACTGGTATAGATTGTTACGACTGTTGACATTCTCTCTTAAAATTAGACTATGATTCGGTTTATTTGTATGTGGCATCGGTCAATCAATGCGTGAAAAAGTCTTATGAGGACAGATTATATCCATTACAGAAACTTTTAATTGGACTTTCGTTTGGAAATATTTATTTAATGATGCAAATATTTACAATAAACCAGTTCGATTGTTTATTTTCTCAGTCTTATTATGTCTAATCAATCTATGTATCTACGCGGAACTATCTATGAGTGATCACTTGCATGTCTATTATTCGCTTATTATTGGCATCTTCATATTTTCTTTCCCTCCGTAAATAATTTGTTTATTAATTTTGTTTTAAATCAAATAAAGTAAAGAAATTTCCATGAGTTTAGTTCTCTTGTGAATTTCATCAAGACGCGATATGCAACCAGTTCGTTTCAATCTCCTTTGTCAACTTTATTAGATGAAATACTAAGTTCCGAATGATCTTCATCATGTGATAAAAGTGTAAAAAGAAAAGTGTTTTGAATATCGAACAGTCTTGCATTCAATCAGCTCTCGCAAATGTTTTATGACTTACAAAATATATTTCATTGATAGAACGAGACATCTATAACTGAGTATGCTGATCGCATGTCACTGATGACAAATGAATCATCTTGCTCATAATTATTCATTCAATAAAAACAGCAAGAATCGACATTTTCTTTTCATTTTATTCAATGGATCGACGATATCTTGAACAACCATCGGCACCACCGCCACCTCCATCATACGAATCCGCTGTTACTAATAGTAGTAGCCATCGTCAAGACCGTCCAGCAGATTTCACTGAATTTGTCAATAGATATGAAAGTTAGTTTAATTTCGAACTTTTGTCTGTAAATTCAACGAAATCTATTTAGTCAATCCAAGTTTTGCCGACAGACTGTATGGATTAAAAGGATATGAGATTGTTGTTATTTGTGATGATTCAGGTTCAATGACTGCATCGATTGGTGAGCGATAATCATCTCGTTTCCTTTTCTAAACTGAATTTTCTCTAGGTGAATCAACAAATCCGTACGAAAAACAACGAACACGCTGTAAAAATTCTATAAAAACGAATCAAATTCATTAGTTTTTTGCTTTCTAGGGGATGAATTGAAACAAACCGTTTCGATAGTTGTCGATCTTGCCAGTGTTCTCGATCCCGATGGTGTCGATGTTTACTTCCTCAATCGTGAACCGATGTTACACGTACGTAATTCATCGGAATTAGAAACAATTTTTGCTCTCGACCCCGAAGGTAACAAATTTCAACTTTCATTTCATTGGCACTTGCATTCTATTAGGCGCTACCCCGATTGTTCCTGTTCTTCGGCAAGTTCTTCGTGAAAAACGTAATCAAATCTACGAACGAAATCTTCTCATTCTCATTGCCACTGATGGTATTCCGACTGATGAACGAGAACGTACGGATATCGGAACATTCGAACATGTTCTACGCAATGAACGTCAACCAACTCAGCAAATACCTGTAACGATTCTTGTTTGTACAGATGATAAACAATCAATGGCATATTTGAATGATTGGGATAAAAAAATTCCGAATCTTGATGTCGTCGATAATTATCGAAATGAACGTCAAAGTATTCGAGCTCTCCGTGGAAACAATGTTCCATTCAGTTTCGGCGATGTAAATTTATACATTTGTATTTTCTTATTTGCATTTTCTTGTTTAGTATATTGTCAAAATTCTCCTAGGCGGTGTCGACAATTGGTTTGACAATTGGGGTTAAGAAAAGTTTTATTTTTCTCAAAAAAAAAGACATTTTTCATAGTTCTTCTCTCTCATTATATGCAGCATAATGTTTACATATTTCTCCATGTCGATGATTTCCATTTCGTCTTATCGGCTCATAGTCGGCTAGACATAACCAACAAAATTCATGTTTACACTTAATACATTTCTGATATTTTTTACCGAGCTATTAATACATCAGAAAAGGCTGTTTTCTAAAGAATATCACAAAGTGAGCCGTCTATTTACCGTATAAAAACATTCCAAAAACTTTTGATAATAACACTCGAGCAAATGTCCACTGGAATGGACATTAGGTCTTAACAGCTTGAAACACACAAATAATCCCAAATTATTAGACTGTCTTATGCATAATTTTTGTAGTATTTTTAGATCTCATAAGTCTTGTCTTGAATGAGAAATCAAAAAATTAAGTTTCTTTGCTTCATGATTTTCAAAAATTCACACAATAACTAATTTTTTCGTAACTTATAGTGGATAAATCAACTTTTTTTGCTTTCTGATTTCACCAGTCTTCTTGGCCTTATTTTCACGCAGTGTTCATCAACCCTCTTTTTGAACGAAGCAAATTTACCAGAGAAAATTCAAGATAATTGTCTTCTCATAGCTCAGAAAACTTTGAAAATATGGAAAGAATTCATAAAATTCAATTTAGTGAGATAATATGCGTGCAAACTTTGGAAAATTGAAACATATGCGACAAAATGATGTTTTATAGATCAAAATATAGATATGAAAACAAAAAATCTCTTTTTACACACTCTTAAACGTGGAGCAAGTTTGATTTCATTAGTCAGTTTCTTTTGATTTCCTAAAAAACCTCCTTCGGCTTTTAAGGGTTAAATCATTCATTGGAGAAAATATTTAAAAGGCTTTGGATTTTATTTGGTAGATTTCAAATGTAAAGAAAACCATTCATTCTATTAATCTATTACAAATTCGAATTCTGGAAACATGTAACAATTGATTGACACCCGAATCTCGTTTACTTTCTCCGTAACGCATCAAAAAGAAAATAGGAATTTTGCATGATACTGCGGCTACAAAACACGTTTGTCGTTGATCAAATACAGTTAAACCAAGATAACCAATATAACAATCGATAATAGTCAAAAGAAGTAAATAGGGAGTCAATGAAGCTTCGATTATCCATCGATAGAAGTCTGTAGAAGTTATACGAGATAAGTTATTTGTTAATATTAACCATTTGTATAAAAATGATAATAGAATATAAGTTGTTGTCCATATGATATCTTTGAAGAATAATCTTGTTATGTAAGAAAATCTCTGGTCTCCTGCAAGTGGAGGTGAGCGACGCAACGGTATATGGGCATAAACAAAATGCAGAAACTGAGGAGAAACGAATAAGAAATAAATCAAACAAAAGAACAAACTCAAGGCAAGATCATGGAATATAATGTATAATTTGAAGGTGAGTACGAAGTAAGCTTGTAATAATATTCGCGTGTCAGAAAGACAAATTAGATGCTTGTACATAGTTGCAGATATTTTCGTAGATAAGAATCCTAATGTTGCATTTATCGACGACATTGATAAACTTTTCTTATCAATAGAAAAAAAGAAAAAAATACTTGAACTTGCTGGAGGTGCAGTCGAATTTTTTCAATGATCAATATATCATCGAGAGAGCAAAAACGACGAACTTATATATTGTACATAGAAGGCATTTTCAGTCAACGTCCGCTATGCTCAATATTCTTTTTGTTTTTGTTAACAACAGACAAAGAAGAGTGAAAAAGAAAATTCCTATATTTTATTGAAATTTAAAAGAGAAAAGATTAGGATCATTTAAATCTAATACACACAATGCTAATAATCCCAGTATAAATACAATTGCAAAAATAAGAAGAAAAGGTTCGAATTCTCGAATCAGCATACATAGTTGAAGTTCACTACAATTTGACGAACTTTGTGCATGATTAATAAGTTTTATTCGTGCTTTGATAACTTTTATTTGTAAATAGATTATAATCAGCAACTTGTATTGAAACGATATGAATGCTTTTAAACAGATTAAATTATATAAACAGCATACACATTCTGATAATAAGAATCCACATATATATAGTGAAGAATACTTTTTGTAATAATCAATTAATTGGATATCTTCTGCTGAATATCGTTCTTGTCGTATCATATTCATTCTAAGTTTACCAATGAAATAGATCAATGTTTCCAGTACAACTTGTTAGTTGTGTAGGTGTGTGTGAGTGTGAAAAGATCACAGTTTATTTGTAACAAATAAACACACTACAGAAAACAACAACAACACAGAAGGAAAACAGAAACAACCAGGACAAAAGAAGAGAGACAAAAGATCAGGGAGAGAGAAAGAGAAAACACACACGTATATATATATGGTAATATATATACGTAATAGCGTGACCGATGCCTGGATGTAGTAACCAAGGTCATGAGGTCACCAGACTATTAGTCACACCAACACAACTGAGAAAACATTCATAAAAATCAGGAAAATGATTATTATGAAGTTAAGGAATAAATCAATGATACCGGTAAAATACAAATCGAACATTGATTATTCGACTCGAAAACGTTCTTCTTCGTCTATCACTATTCTTCAGATATGATTCTTCATTCATGATGTGATCTATGTGTGAATATTCTATGTGACGTCATTTATATGTTTTTCTAGTGTTTTTCGAAAGAGATGCAATCGTATATATGTTTTCAAAATCTTCGTGATGACATGCATACAGACGATTTCTTCTATAAAGAAAACAAATTTTAAATGAATGTCGCTTTAAAAAGACCTCTATGAAAGAAAATTTTGATTTGATTGAACATAAAAAGCAATAAAACTATAGCAAAAGAGATATTATATACGAATTGCTGAGAATCATTCTTGGAAATAAAAAATTGTTTTTAATTAATTAATGAAAATAAATTAAACGAAACATACTGTTCTGGACATTTTCGATGGCCAAAATAAACGCTTTTCATTGTTTTTTTTATCATTCATGAATATGTTTAATGGTAATTTGTAAAAATTTTTCTAAACTAATACAAGTACGACAGGTCCATTCACATTTTCCATTTTGTGTGAATGGCAATACCTTTGAATGAAGATGAGTATGCGAAGACTAGATAATAAAGATTTGTACTTAAAAACATGTGTTATATATTTTCACAATATCAAAAAGTGTCATTACGATGTCCAACTGTGATATACGACAAAAAAAGGAGTTCTCACATACATAAAAAATCTTATCAGTACAATTAAACAAGAATATTTATGTCCTCTATATAAGCATTGTTCTATTTAATTTTGACCGTAAGCTGCATAATGTTTGCAAGTGTCTCGATGTCGATGATTTCCTTCGTTTCGTATCGGTTGAAAATCTGCTAAGCATGACCAACAAAATTCATGTTTACACTTAATACATTTCATATGATCACAACCCTCGTTTTTCTCGATTTGCCAAGGACATTTCGGACATTGTTTCGAATTGGCTGCAATCCATTGACGACTTGATTCATAAACAGGATCTGCCTGTTCATCATATTCTTCACAAGTCCTTCCCTCATGCCACTGAGTTCGATGAATAAAACATGTTTTCTGATGGCAACGATAACATATCACAATCGGATTCGATCGTCCACCTTCATTCAATTGTCCAACACCACATGCAAGATTCGAACACCAGATAAACTCATCCATTTGTTCTAATTCTCGATGTAGTACATATTGATCATATCTGTCGAGTAGTTGTTTGTCATCAGCAAGCGAAAGAATGTTTTTCACACTTTGATAATCAAATTTCGTACCACAATTTTCTTCTGGGCAGAAAATATCATCTCGAAATGTTTGTTGAATTGCTATACGGACATGTTGCAACAAACATTCGTCACAAACACAACGGATTACATGTGTACAACTCGAAATAATCACGATTTCAAAGCTATACCATTGCTTTTCATCATAGCAGACGGAACATGTTCGTGAATTATAAGATTTCATTAATTCATCTAAATAATATTTTGTGTCATAATAAATCGTAACTAAAATCATTGCACTGCCAAGTAGAGACCATATTGAAAAATGTCTCCAATCGAAGATTAGAAAAAATAAAACGATAGAATATGTCGAAAATTTTTGTTGAGTAATTTGATCTGCTGATGAGAATATTTCAAGATCTGCTTGTTCTGGTTTTGAATCGAGTGCGTCATTTGATTCATAAATTATTATGTATAAAATCACTTGTCGAAGGAGGTCAAAGAGATTGATAAGTGAACATTGAACGAAAATTGTTTGAATTAAAATGCATAAAGTAAGGTCAAACGTAAGAATAGTTCGTTTTGTTAATTGATCTCGAGGATAATTTCGAGAAACCAAATGAAACTTATTCGCTAAACGTATTAAACCAAAACTAAACGCAAAATTGATTAAACTCAACGAATATTTGTTATAAATAGATAATGCATTGATAATATCAAAGAAAATCGGTATTAAATCGAAGAATTTTAACCAAATAATTTGGGTACTTCGATGATTATTTGCTAATAAAGAAGCAAATATGAAAGCAACTAGACATGTTTGAAGAAGAACCGAATTATGTATGAACCAAGTTGTATTTGTTGGTAATACATTAAATATCACACCGTATTTAGATATTGAGGAGATATTTCTGACATTTCTGAAGATAGGTTCAATTAGAAATGCGCAACAATAAGCAAATATTAATGAAACGAATGTTTCTTCGTCGACCATCCGAGCTGAATTATTATGTGATGTGACTGTACATTTGTGTTTTTATATGGGGAAAAATACATTGGGAAAAACCGATATGATTCATTTTTCTTTGTTTGCTCTATGCGAATAAAATAATGAGTCATCAAAATATTCGTTTTTATTATTCAAACGCATATGTCAGATGAGAATAGAAACAAGAACAAAAGAAGTTAAGAATGTTTTTCACTGTTCTTCTCTTTCGTTATACGCAGCATAATGTTTACATATTTCTCGATGTCGATGATTTCCTTCGTTTCGTATCGGCTGAAAATCTGCTAAGCATGACCAACAAAATTCATGTTTACATTTAATACATTTCATATGATCACAACCATCGTTTTTCTCGATTTGCCAAGGACATTTCGGACATAGTTTCGTATGAGTTGCAATCCATTGATGACTTAATTCAAAAACAGGATCCGCCTGTTCATCATACTCTTCACAAGTCATTCCCTCATGCCACTGAGTTCGATGAATAAAACATGTTTTCTGATGACAACGATAACATATCACAATCGGATTCGATTGTCCACCTTCATTCAATTGTCCGACACCACACGAAGGATTCGAACACCAGATAAACTCATCCATTTGTTCTAATTCTCGATTTAATACATATCGATCATATCTTTCGAGTAGTTGTTTGTCATTAGCAAGTGAAAGAATATTTTTCACACTCTGATAATCAAATTTCATACCACAATTTTCTTCTGGGCAGAAAATATCATCTCGAAATGTTTGTTGAATTGCTATACGAACATGTTGCAACAAACATTCATCACAAACACAACGGATTTCATGTTTACAACTGAAAATAATCACCATTTCAAAGCTATACCATAGCTTTTCATTATAACATATTGAACATGTTCGCCAATTCTTGACGATTTCATTATCCAAGATTCTCAATTTCAATCGATTTAAACAAATTTTTGTATCATAATAAATTGAAATTAAAATCACCACACCAATAGCCTGAGAAAATAAAGACAAATGTTTCCAGTCAAAAATAAAACAGAATAAAATGATGGAAATAATCCTAATCGTTGTTCGTTGATGTTTCTTCTTTTGTTCTGTAGAGTTCGAGAAATCTATCTGAGATAAATCACAATATTGATTAACTATTAAACATAGGATCAATCGTCGAATGAAATCGAATAGATTGGTTTGTGTATATCGAATTGAAATTACTTGAATTAAAGTCAATAACATGAAATCGAAAGTAGCAACTAAACTTGACGAACATTTTCGAGTAAATAAATCGGTCTTGGTCAATAAACGTATCACACAAAAAACAAATCCAAATTTGATATGATTCGATGAGTATTGAGTGTAAACAGATAATAAATTAACAATATCGATCACAATTGGCATGGAATCGAAGAGTTTGAATTTAATGACCGACATTTCGCGATGGTTGTTTGCCATCAACGAGAAAAATATGTGACTAAACAAATAGATTTGTAGAAGAATAGAATTATGTGCAAGCCAAATAATATTTGATAATAATAGATGAAATGTTGTGTTGTATGAGATTTGATTAACATTCCTGAAGATTAGTTCAATTAGAACTGTAGAATAATAAATAAATAGTAATGAGTAAAATCTTCGTTTTTCAGTCATTCGAACTTATAAGCAAAGTCGAACAAAAAACATTTGATTTATTTGTCTTTCTTTTTTTCTCTATGCTAACAAAATAATGATTCATCCAGAATAGAAAAAAAAAAAAATAAATAAAAAAAACACGTTTTGTCACAAGTATTCTTAAGCTACACGACGATAATGTTGACAAGTATCTCGATGTCGACGATGTCCTTCTGTTTTTATCAGCTGATAATCTGCTAGACATGACCAACAGAATTCATGTTTACATTTAATACATGTCATATGATCACAACCCTCGTTTTTCTCGATTTGCCAAGGACATTTCGGACATTGTTTCGTATGAGTTGCAATCCATTGGCGGCTTGGTTCATCGCCAGGATCTACCTGTTCATCATACTCTTCACAAGTCATTCCTTCATGCCACTGAATTCGATGAATAAAACACGTTTTTTGATGACAACGATAACATATCACAATCGGATTCGATTGTCCACCTTCATTCAATTGTTCGACACCGCATGCAGGATTCGAACAGTGAATAAATCCATTCATTTGTTCTAATCCTCGATCGTATCTTTCGAGTAGTTGTTTGTCATTAGCAAGTGAAAGAATATTTTTCACACTCTGATAATCAAATTTCACACCGCAATTTTCTTCGAGACAGAAAATATCATCTCGAAATGTTTGTTGAATCGCTATACAAACATGTTGCAACAAACATTCGTTACATACAAATCGAATTTCGTGTTGACAACCAGAAATATTGACATTTTTAAATGCACACCATTCTTTTTTCTCGTTGCATACTGAACATATTCGCGGAGTATAAGGCTTCATTAATGCATCTAAATAGTATTTTGCATCATAATAAATCAAAACTTCAGTAACTCTAACTCATAATAGATGACAAATGATAGTTGAAACTTAGTCGTGCTAAAAACGGGATATTTCTGAAAATCGACGACTTTTCATATGGTAATACTTTATCATACATCTACGTCTACGCATAGTCAATCGTTTTCAATTGAAACTTTTGTATGCCTGCGCACTAATACGTACCTCTATCTTCATTAAAATCTTTACGATATTTCGCCTGAAAAACAAAACACAAAACATTTCCAAGTCGAAATCTTCATAATTTACATTGCTTTGAACATCAGTCAATTGTCGAATACGTTGTAATTCGGGATTATCAGCAATAGCTGTTGATTTCAATTGAGGATAATGTCTAGCAAACAAATTGATTTTTGTCACTTTTCAGTCTTCTTCAATGAAAGTAAACTTACACATTACAATACGGTTGTTTTTCATAACCTTTGGCACTTTTAATATTGAGAGTTGTATTACAAACGGTACATTTCAAACAACCTTTATGCCAAGACTAAAATCAATGTTTGAATTTTATTAAAAAAAAAAACTGATTGCTTTTATCGATCTAAGAGGTGAAAAGTTAAGTGGCATACAGTTTTTAAAAATAAAATCAACGAAAGTTTGACTTTCGATATATACACACACAGAAGAAGAAGAATTCTAAATGAGTGAGGTGGATGCAATTACCTTTGCTATTGTTTTTAGTAGCAAAAATGGAGATAAATTAACACTGAGAGTGTGCTTATTTTAGTCAAATGAATTGAAGATGATGATTTGTTTTGACTTACCTTGTCAAGATAAATGATTTCTTCAACGGGATAAACTGTTTTTTCGCATTTGCTACATTTTTTCGGACCTAATGACATTGTAAGATGAGAGAATGATGATATATGAAAATCTCATTTATTTGTGAAAATGAACGAACTATATATAGGATCGTATGTGATACCTCGATAGGTAAATATCAAGGACCTAGGGTCGAATCCCATAGTGATCCCATACATATGAAAGGAAAGGAAAATACCATATATATGACAGAGAGGAAAGATCCCATAAGAACGAAAGCAAAGAAAAGAAAGAAAACAAATATATATCTTGTTGATGGTGACATGACTAAGAAATCCTTCCTAACAACATGTTTTGTTTCGATTTTGAAGACAAATTTAAAATCTGCTCAGACTTTTTCTAGTCAAATTTGAATTTTGTCTACAACATATATATCGATTTACTATCGACTTAGTTGGAGAATAGAAATTTCTTTTCTCCAAATTAGATAACGATCCTCTTTGTCATCTCGGATTTTTCTTAGTAAAAAGACTTTATCAAATTTGTAACGATAGTACGTATTGTAACAGTAGTCGAAATTCATTCGACGAATTTTTGCGTTCTTTTTTCTTTCTCTCGGAAGAAAAAAAAGACTCCATTATTTTACTCGGCAAGAATTTAAAAAAATTCTTTTTTATTCAATAAATATGTCGAGCGGGGACGCAGACGAAAAACGACTGAAAAAATGTTTTCAATCGATTATTGATACTGTTTCAAAGGCAATTGAACAAGCACAAAATGGAAATGATTCTCAGCAAATCATCAATAATTTACGACAGCAGATTAAAAGCATTTTGGATAAATCATTATCGACCTTATCAACAAAATGTCGAAATTATTTATTGAATATTTTCTATGAATATGATTTCGATGAACGTGCAAACACGCTCCCGGATTCATTTACAGTTGATGTTTTGGAGTCATTTGGCGACATGCTCGAAGGTCGACTGAAAGCGATCGATGTTTTTCATGCTGCTTGGAATGGTGACCAATCAGTGGTCGAAGAATATGTTGACAAATATGGTTATCTCATAGATCAATCGGGTCTATATGAAACGACACTTTTATATTCAGCTGCGAGGAACAATCATACGGATCTGGTTCGATATATTATCGAAGATGTTGGCTGTTCAGTCAATGCACAAAATGAAGAATATCTTCCAAAAGGTCAAACATCAACGAGCAACAAAGCAACCATTGGTTCGACAGCTCTGCATGCTGCTTGTTATCAAGGACATTTGGATATTGTTAAGTTTTTAATTGCTCATGGTGGAGATTATTTTATAAAAAACAGTGTTGGTGAAACGCCAGTTGAAAATGCTAAATCAAAATCAACTGTTCGAGCATTTTTCAAAGATTTTCTAGTTTCGAGTTATTCATCAACTTCAGCATCTCTTCCCACGGCAAAAATACTCGATGAAATCGAAGCACATTCGGCAACAACAATATCAGACTGCATTTGGGAATATAAACCTATAGCTATGAATCAATGGATCGCATTCTCATCGGACATAGCCAAACAATTGCAAGAATCAATCAATGAGAAAACATTTCAAATTGAAATTCAATTAAAATCAGGCCGTGATCGACATCGAGTATCACTCGCACAATTTCTACGCTTAGGAACAAATCCAGCTTGGATTCGTTGCCGAGGCTCATCACTTCTCAATTTTCATTGCTACGGACAATGGCAACTTATGTTCATCAAACACCCAGCAGGTACAATCAATCCGAAACCTTCAACTGAAGTATTCGATATAGAAACCGATGAAAACTTTCAATTCAATACATGGTACACAGCTGACTATGAAACGAATGTCATGTTGGAAGCAGCTATGAATTATCGACGAAAGTTCATTAATATATACATGGGAGCTGTTGATGATCAGATAATAGTGAATCTCGAGAATTTCTCATTTAAGAATCAATTGAATACAGTCGAAGGTTTTCTGCGATGGATTCCGAAATTAATTTCAGATTCATCAGATCTCACACCTGTGAATAATTTCGAATTAACCAACGATGCAACTGTTTCGTTGTTAACAGCAGAACTCGTGAAACAAGCGATCGATTCAGAGTCCTTGGAGGAATCCTATAATTGTGATTTGTCGTATGAAAATATCCCTATCGATGAAGATGATCTCGCGTTTGCCGATAATAAAGTTCGAATTATTCAATCTTTTGTTTAACACATTCATGAAGTTTTGTTTTTAGCCAACAAATGAACATGACTTAATCGATGTCATCGAAGGTGATCTACTTACATCAACCGTAAGTACAGAGCCGAATTTGAGACTAAATTGCTAATCAATTGAAATTTGAATGTAGAATGATGTAATTGTGATTTGTTCGTCATCACAATTCTTGTTGGACGCTGTTTTCAAGGCCGGTGGCAGAACATTCAAAACAACCTATGAGAAAAAGGTCGTAGCAAATGAGAGAGATCCTGTGATCAGTACTCGTGCGGAAGGTTCACTGAAATCAAAAGCTGTTTATTTTGTTCCTTGGAAACCGAGCTCAAACGAAGATAAACTTCGTCAATCACTCGAACAATTAGTTGAAAATGTGATTCAACAAGCAGCACGTGAGAAATATCAAACTATAGCCTTTCCAGCTATTGGTTGTGGTGGATACGGATGTTCGACAAGTGTTATTGCCAAAACACTTACTAATCAATGTCAACAATTATTAGCCAAATATTCAGTATCAATTCTGTTCACGATTCAACCTGGAAAAACTGATATCTACAATGAATTTCGACGATATATCGACACATTGAATCTCGGAAATATCAATTTGAAAGAACCACCAATCTCTTTGAGCATCGACAATGGAGCTATTGAAGTTAAAAAAGGCGATATTACCAAACAGAAAGTAAAAAACAAACATCTCATTGTGATCAACTGAGCCGAGAAGTTTTCCTTTAGGTCGATGTTATTATTGGTAGTTTATCATCAGAGAATCTCCTTCAAGTTCTTCTCAAAACTGCTGGCTATCAAACTCAAACTGCATTCGCTCGAGAGCAATCAGCCAGTCGACGTGCTTCGATCATCAAAACTCCACCAGGCCATTTACAATGCAAACAAATCTTCTTTCTCAAATGGGAACCGAATAAAGATAAAAAAGTTCTTCAACAATCTCTCGTCGAGCTCATCGCTAATATCGTACAAAATGTCAAATCGGATAATTACACATCGATTGCTTTTCCAGCATTAGGCTGCGGTGAACACGATTGTTCAGTTGATATCGTTGTTAAAACACTGGTCAAAGAAATGAAACAACAAATACAAAAACATAAACTCCCATGGACAGTCAAATTCATCATTCATCCAAGTCAACAGACTGTCTACGATGAATTCTGTCGGCAAGTTCTCTCATCAGATCGTGTTCCCAATGATTATCAATTGCCAGCCAATTGGGAACAATCAAGTGACGAAGATCAAAAACGATTTCTCGTTCCCAAAGATTCCGATGAATATAAATCAATCATTGATCCATTTGATCAAGCTATGCAAGGAAACTATACTGAAATCGTTCGATTAGAACGTATTCAAAGCGAACGATGGTATATGCAGTACGTCGCCCATCGAAAAGAATTCAAGAAACGTCTTGGTATCGATACAGAAAAGCGACTCTATCATGGTTGTATGCTTCATTCAGTCGATCCGATTATTAACGATTGTTTTAATCGAAGTTATGCGGGTGTTAATGGAACTGCGTATGGCGTTGGCGTTTATTTCTCTTCTCGAGCAACTTATAGTAATAGTTATGCTGGTCCCGATGATGAAACCGGAGAACAACACATGTTTGTGTGTCGTGTTCTAGCTGGAAAAACTACCAAAGGCGATAGCTCAATGCAAGTTCGACCCGTTGGATTTGATTCAACAACGGACGGTATTCATATGACTGTGACTTATCATGATGCACAAGCCTATGCTGAATATTTAATCACTTATCATTAATAAAAAAACGAGTGTTTTTTTTTCTTTTTTCTTTGAAAAAATAAATTCGGCGAAAAAAATACTTCAGTCTCCTTCCATTTTGTTGTTTTTCTTTAGCAGTAGGAGGGCAGGAACAGAAAAAGTTCTTTACGAGTTGTAAAAGCAAATAGAATTTTATTCGTTTGTGTGTCAAATAAGCATGGCTGCGACAAATAACGATGAAAAAAAGTTGAAACAATGCATTCAATCGATAATTAATCTCGTTTCGGATACGGTGGACAAATCCAAAGGTAAAACAAATTCTCCACAACTACTCGACGAATTTCGAAAGACATTTAAAAGTACGATTGAAAAATCACTTTCATCTTTAACAACACAATGTCGAAATTATCTTCTCAATACACTCTATCAATTTCACTATCAAGACAAAGACAAAACATTTTCGAATTCATTCCAACTCGATATGTTAGATTCATTATTAAACAATCTACAAGGTTGTCTACATTCTCTCGGTGCTTTTCAAGCTGCTTGGAATGGTGAACAGTCCGTAGTCGAAGAATTCATCGAAAACTATCCGGAATTAAAAAATCTACCTGGTCCATACGAAACGACAATTTTATATTCAGCTGCGAGAAATAATCACAAGAATTTAGTCCGATATCTTGTCGAACAGGCTGGTTGTTCAGTCAATGTACGAAATGAAGAATATCTTCAGAAAGGTCAAGCACCAGCAGGCAACAAGGCGGCCATTGGTTCGACACCTCTGCATGCTGCTTGTTACCAAGGACATTTGGATATTGTTAAATTTTTAATTGCTCATGGTGGAGATTATTTCATAAAAAATAGTGCAAATGAAACACCAATTGAAAATGCCAAATCGAAACCTGCTGTTCGGGATTTTTTCAACGAGTTTTTAGTTTCTAGTTATTCAACAAATTCATCTCATTTGCCGAAATTAAATATTCTTTCGACTATCGAACGAAATGAAGAGTTAACCGTCGATTGTATTTGGGAATATAAATCTATGACAACAGATCAATGGATTGCATTTCCATCGGATCCGTCCGAACAATTACATCGATCACTCATCGACAAACCATTTAAAAATCAAATTCGTTTACGAACAGGTCGTGATGTTTTCTTCACATCGATTGCTCAATTTCTTCGAATGGGCAAAACAGCAGATCAACTCGAAAATCCAGCGTGGATTCGCTGTCGAGGTTCATCACTTCTTAATTTTCATTGCTATGCCCAATGGCAAATCATGTTCATTGAACATCCATCAGCTAGTAAAACAACAACAACACATTCAACTGATTGCCAATTAAATGCTTGGCATTCCGTTGATAAGAACGTGAATTTCTTGCTGGAAACTGCAATGAACTATCGACGAAAATATGTGAATATCAATCTTAAGTTTGCTAATAACCAATTGTTAACATTCGATCTCGAGAAATTTTCATTTGCTAATGAACAAAAGACATTTGCTGGATTTTTAAGATGGATACCGAAATTAATAGCCGATACAACGAATTTAAATCCTGTGGATAATTTTCAATTGAATGGTGATTCGAAAGTAGTACTCCTAACGACAGCTTGTGTCAAACAAAGTAATGATACCGATCAATTTCAATTAAAATACGAAGATGCATTTCAAAATGATAATATCGAAGTTTCACCACAAGTTCGTTTTGATTCTCATCATGCAAAAATTGGATTCGATTTTTTTTTCCAGGATTTTGATGAAAATGAATTGAATGGTAATATCGATGTAATTCAAGGTGATCTCTTAGCTGAACGAGTAAGTTCACGTTTAGTAAACGATTTTTCGAGAGAAAAATATTTAGACCGATGTGATTGTCATATGTTCATTGTCGAAATGTCTTATGGATGCTGTTTTCAAAGCTGGTGGTCGATCGTTGAAAGCAAATTTTGACAAAAAAATCAAAGAAAATGACAAAGCTGCCGTGATCAGCGTTCCAGCTGAAGGTTCACTTGCATCGAAAGCTGTTTATTTTGTTGCATGGAAACCGAACTCGGATGAAAATACACTCCGTCTATCGATTGAACAGTTAGTAAACAATGTTATTAAAAAAGCAACAAGTGAAAAACTTCAAAGCATCGCTTTTCCAGCGATTGGCTGCGGTGGATACGAATGTTCGACAAGTCTTATTGCGCAGACATTTATCAAACAATGTCGAAAATGTTTGAAAACAACTCCAATGTCGATTACATTTGTTATTCAACCAGATAAAAACGATATTTTTCAAGAATTTCAACAACAAATAAGCCCAACAAAATCAGACGCTGCAGCCACAGAGCCACCGGTATCTGCGAATATCGGCAGTGGAATTATCGAGGTTAAAAAAGGCGATATTACTAAACAGAAAGTATAGGCCTATTTTTTCGATTTCATTAATTAAATCGCCCTGTTTTGTCTTTTAATTAAGGTCGATGTTATCATCGGTAGTTCGTCATCGGAAAATCTCCGTCAAGTTATTTTAAAAGCTGCTGGTGATTCGGTTCGATCGGCATATGCAAAAGAAGATAAATCGAATCCGAATTCATTGATCATCAAAACTCCGCCAGGTTATTTACAATGCAAACAAATCTTCTTTCTCAAATGGGAACCGGATTCGAATCCTGATGAACTTCGTCTCTCGATTGTTGATCTCATAAGCAACGTCGTACAATATGTCAAATCACATAATTACACATCGATTGCTTTTCCAGCATTAGGCTGTGGTGAACACGATTGTTCAGTTGATATTGTTGTTAAAACCATGGTCAGAGAAATGAAACAACAAATTGAAAAACGTAAACTTGCATGGACAGTCAAATTTATTATTCAACCAAAACAACAAAATGTCTATGATGAATTCTGTCGACAAGTATTATTCACTGAAAATGCGAATTTCGATTATAAACTACCGAAAACATGGGTACGATCTGATGACGATCAGATTCGAGTTAAGGTGTCTAAAAATAGCGAAGAATATAAATCAATTATTGATCCATTTGATCAAGCTATGAAAGGACAATATACTGAAATCGTTAAACTAGAACGTATTCAAAACGAACGTTGGTATATGCAATACATTGCGCATTGCAAAGATTTTAAAAAACGTCTCGGTACGGACACAGAAAAACGTTTGTATCATGGTTGTCCAGATACATCGGCTGATTTAATTAGTAAAGATTGTTTTAATCGAAGTTTTGCCGGAGTTAATGGTGTTCTGTTTGGTTGTGGAGTTTATTTTTCTACAAATGCAGTATACAGTCATTCATATGCGAAAGTAAATGCCAGTGGTGAACGATGTATGTTTGTCTGTCGTGTTCTCGTCGGTAAAACAACTAAGGGCGACAGTTCCATGAAAACTCGACCATTAGGTTTCGATTCGACAACAGATGGAAATCATATGACTGTGACTTATCATGATGCTCAAGCCTATGCTGAATACTTAATCACATACAAATAAACTATAATCTTTAATTCACTTTTCCTTTAGTATATAGACTTTTAAGTAAATAAAATTTTTATTGAGATAAATGAAAAATATTGAACAGCGAGATTATGTACTAAAAATAAAGAAATTGATAGAATTAACTATCTCGACGTCCTTGATTGAAACCACGACGTTCTGGTGACGAATCTCGACGTCCTTGGTTGAAACCACGACGTTCTGGTGACGAATCACGTCGTTGACCAGGATTAGGATTACCACCCATAGCATTATCCAATTGTTGACCCATTGGACCTAAAAAAAAAACTTTACAAAACTTCAAACGAATTCGCAGCTTGTATACTATTTAATCCACCGGGGACATTTCGTTGAATCCAATTATCAGATTGTTGTTCGCTCATAGTTTTTACTTTCGTCGAAGTCAATGAGTATATAATAATATCTTTTGGTTAAAAAACGCGTGAATATATACAATCCCAAAGAAATCAACCAAGCGTATATAAAACTGTACTCACTTGTCCTACGTCATCGATGAATAAGAATCTTCTGCGTTTGTTTTTTCGTTTTTAAAAAATTGAAAAGATAAGAATAGAAAAATGTGTGTGTGTTCTTTTCGAAACATATCAACACAATGTTGTTCTTCGTTCTTTTGTTCGTCGGTTTTCATCAGATTTTAGCAGGCAAATGTCCTGGTCGAGCATATTCAACGCCATTTAATTGTTCGTCATCGATTGTAACCGAACAATTAAACGTTTTCTGGTCAATCTACGGAACTTGTGAAGAGAAATTAGATACAACAGACAATGGTTTCGGTGATAATCCCTGTTGGGCCGAATGGGACGCCTTGAAATTCAGTTGGCATAATCGAAATGGTGATCGAGATCATGCAATGAAAACACTTCTTCATTTTCCAATCAACGGCATCAATGGAACAAAAGGTGAACTGCCCAATGGATTTCTTTGGTCTTGGATGAACAGTGAACGATGGCCTGACGGTGCAGGTTCTCATGGTACGACTGCTTCGTATCATTTCGATCAATTGGCTCGTTTTCCTGCATCGATTTATTTGTACTATGTCTGGTCAGGTGACCGTCAATTTCTCGACTTGATTCTTCCTCGAGCAGAATCAGTTATGAACTATCTAATTTCGAATATGAACGGATCGTCCGGCATACCAATCAATAAGATCAATGATGGCACACCGGAAAAAAGCCGTCCAAGTACATACATGGATCAAGTCAAATCCGGTTGGCAAGACGCATGGATAGCCATGACATTTTACACGGCTTTGACGAATATGGTCGAGCTAGAGACCGTTGTTGGTAGTCAATCGAAAGCTAATTATTATCAATTATTAGTAAAGAATTATGTTGAGCTATTTGATCGAACATTTTGGAATGAAACAACAGGTCGATACATTGGCTGGGTCGATCGAAACAATCATCGGCATGATAGTGGTTATGTTTTTATCAATCTCGAAGCGTTGACACGAGGTTTGGGCAATCGAATCAAAGCCGATCGAATATTTCATTGGTTATCTCAACCAGCTGATCCTATTCAAATCGGTCCACACAAAGGCAGCACGGATGTCTATCATAATATTCTAGCTGCACGAACAACGACACAAAATGTTGCACAGCCCGATTGGGACGGTTGGTCGGATCCGAGTGAAGGCCGAAAACCGTACGGTGGTCTCGTTGAAAGCGGTGGCACAATGATTTGGTTGACATATTACGATATTATGGCTCGACTTCGGTTTAATTATACAGATCAAGCTTTTGGCATTCTAACGCGAATGTTAGATCGTATGGATAGTGATTCACATTGTTTAACTTTCAATCCGAGTAAAGGCAGATTTTACGATGATTTTGGCGAAGATCTCGTACAAATCGGTAGTAATTCTCCATTTCCTGAATCAGGCATTGCTGCTGTTGCATTTCTACACGGTTTTGCTGGCGTAACAGCAACAACAATGGGCCTGCACATTTGTCCTCAATTACCATCGACATTAGATTTTCTTCAAGTTGAAGTCAACTATCACGGTCAAATCTTATCAATTAACATTCGTAAACAAACAGTCAAACCTTTATCTTATTCTCTTACCATCCCACAACTTCAAATCAAGGCAAATATACCCGCCGGTGATTGTTACAAATTATGATCGAATGATTTTTTTTTCTTTTCGTTTGACTCAAAATATTATCCAATAAAAAATTCATAGAATACCAATTGAAGAATTAATTAAAAATATTTAAACAAAAGAAAAAAAAACATTTCTTTGAAGATTTCTACGTTGATGATCGGTTCGACACCGTTTCTCAAAATTCAAATTCGATTTACTTGACACAGCTGAAATCATCGGAGATTAAAAACCTAAGTTTTTGTTATTATTCGTCGAAATTCTTGCCGAAATGTACTCGATGATGATGTTATATATCTAAAATACATGAGCAGAAATTTATTTTTCAACTCGAAATTTTATACTTACAAATAAAAGCTCATACTCGCATTGATATACAACAATTGTCGAGTGATTTGAGACAAGAGATTTTCCACCGACAATCGATCGATAGTTTTCGATTGATCCCTTGAAAATGTCGTATAAAGTTTAAGAATCGCATGTGGTAATGTACAAAGAATAGTTGCAATCAATTGAACAAATAACATGACAATTAATTGTCGATCTTTGCGATTGATCGATCGAACGATAGCGCCCGTTGTTCGAATACGTTGCCGAACTAAACGAACATGTCGTAACGTCGCAAGACCGATGATCATCATCGATATTGGCGGAAGACAACTGAATAAAGCAAAGAACAGAAAATCGTAGAAGACTCGATAGGATCCAATTTCAGCGTAACAATACGGGCCCGATGAAAGATTTTCAATTTGAAAAAAACCAAGAATATGAATATAAATCAGCAGACAACCAACACTCGTCAACGCAATCGAACGACGAGCTTTCGATAGACAACTGTAATTTCTCAAATAAGCATGTCGAGAACTGAGACAATATCGATCGATACTTGCTAAAACAAGAAACCATGACGAAAGTGTATACGATGTGTGAAGAATAAAATAACGTAAACGACAAAGAACAACACTGTAGCCGATGATATCAATGCTAAAATCATCGTGTAACGAACGTACGAGTAGACCGAAAAAGAGAACATTGATATTCGTGATTGTCGAACTTAGTAGATAAACTGTACAAGGATTTTTAATTAACGAACGACGCGTGAAAATAATCGCGTTGAGACTATTTCCAATCAAACCGAGAACGAAAACGGGCAATGATATGTAACGACTGAATTGTCTTGCAGCATTCGGCACTGTTGATGAATCAGACATTGGTAGATGTCTGTTTGAACTGCAATGAACTTATAGTTTTTTTTTTGGAAAGAAAGGAAATCACGGAAGCACGTATCGCATATTTGGACATTAAATATTCTTTTTCTTTTTTTTTGTCCTCGTTGGCAAACGAACGTGTTCAAGAAAGAGAAAAAAATCAAACGAAAGAATTTTTTGTCTTCTTATCTCGTTATGATAGATAAGTATCATCTTTCAAAGAGATGATAAGTTAATTAATCATTAGAATAGACATGAGTTAACCTTCAAGATACGACTTTCTTCTCCGCGTTCCATCAAATTGACATTTGTCGCTAATCGATTATTTTTCGTTTGTCTTCCTCTGACCGAGCTGCAACCGCAAATGAATATTCACCTGTTCATCAATTCAAGGTCACGAGAGAGACAGAGAGAGAACATAGACACTGTAATTACATCATCATCTCTCTCTCTCGGTTTCATTCTATAAATAATCTAGTAAGATTTTGTTAATGTATGAATCGGAGTTCACGTTCTATTTCTTTTTCTTTTATCTTGACATTCATTCGTCTCGTTTAAGATTTCCTTCCTGCTTAGCGCCACTCGTTTCTCATTTTGAACGGCTATTCTCTCTTCTACTAGTGTGTCCATTCATCAAATAATCATAAGAAGAAGAAGAAAGAAGAAAGCTAGTCGTCATACTCATTTAAAGAGGCAAATGATGTAATACACATGCACGCAAACGATCAAATCAGTGGTTCTCTCTTTTCATTTTTATTTAATCTATTTCTCGCTAATTACAAGTCAACAAGACTTTCTTTTCTTTGACTTGTCGAGTGATTGACAGGCGTATAAACACGATCAGCGACCGCGATTCGCATCGGTTAACCGTATCCTTGATCTCTTCTTTTCGATTTTAGATGATGATGATTTCTTTTTGTTTGATTCTTTGTCTGTTTTCATTGAATTCAGCTGAAATAAACGATCAACAAATTGTACGTATAGATTTAAATGAAGAATCACCAATTTCAACAATACTTTTTACAACACCAGCCAATGTTATCTATCGTCTGTTCGATTCAGGACGAAATCATAATGAATTGATTTCGTATAATTCATCGAATGGTCAAATTCTTCTTTCGAAAAATCTCGATCGCGAAGAACTTTGTCTGCAACGTCGATGTTCATGTTCGAATTGTCAATTAATTATTGAATTAATCGAATGGCAAAGTCCGTATCAATTATTAAGATTTATTTTAAATATTCAAGATATCAACGATCAAAAACCGACGTTTTCCTCGGAGAAATTCGATTTTAATCTTCGAGAAAATCTACCGATTGGCTTTGAATTACCATTAGAATCTGCATTCGATAAAGATCTCGGCGAGAACAGTCGAATTAGTTATCATTTACAAATGATTTCTTCACATGAAAATCCATTTGAACTAATTACGAAACCTAACGGAGGTTTAACTTTGAAAGTCATCAAAAATCTCGATCGAGAAGAGAAAGACGTCTATGAATACGAATTAATTGCATTCGATCACGGACAACCACGACAAGAAACATCCGTTCATTTGTTCATTCAAATCGATGTAAGAAATAAGGAAATCGAATAGACAAATCTTGACTTTTTTTTCTGTTATTATTAATTTAGGATATAAATGATAATCCTGTTATTCTCTCTCGAACATATTATCATCTTCATATTAGTGAAAATACGCCGATAGGTACGGATTTATTGCATATCAATGCAACAGATCGAGATAGTGGATTGAATGGACAAATCAATTACTCGATGACAAACGGATATCCGTTTCGTATTGATGAATCAAGTGGAATGTGAGTTATTTGTTTTTCACGATAAACTTCTTATTTATTGAAGTTCTGTACGCGTAGATTAATATTAATCGATTTATTGGATTACGAAATCGAACAATCCTATCGTTTAACAGTTCACGTTCGTGATCTCGGCGAGAATTCTCTTGCACGTTTCGTTACAATCGACATCACAGTTCTCGACGAGAACGATAATGTTCCTCAAGCATTCGTCACATTTGTTCAGCCGTTAATCAATAATTCGATTATATCAATTATTGAGAATAGTCCAATAGGACAGATCTTAGCACACATATCCATATCAGATCAAGATTCTGGTTTAAATGGTCAAATGACCTATCGAATTGAACAAGGAAATGAAATCATTGGAATAAAAAGTCTCGATGAAAAATCATTTTTATTAATTATTAAACAAAATATCGATCGAGAAGAAGAAAAATTTGTGATTGATAAATTAATTTTGATCGTTTCGGATCTTGGTCAACCGGCGAAAACGATTCGATTAGAATATCAAATTCATATTATCGATGTTAATGATTCACCACCTGAATTCGATCAATCGAAAGTCTGTCGAAAGGATCTCAACGATCTCAAAAATCGATCGATTGACGAGCCACTTTTTCAAGTTCACGCCATCGATCGTGATTCGAATGAAAACAGTCGAATATCCTATTCGATTTTACCTCCACATGATAATTCATTTTTCATCAATAACGAAGGTGAAGTCTTTCGACTCGACGATCTCAATGAATCGTCGTACAATTTGAAAATCATGGCCATCGATCATGGCAAAACAGTTCAATTGAATTCAACTTACGAATGTTTTCTTTCCATTCCAATAAATCTACCGATTAGAAAATTAATCAATAGAAATTTATTTCAATATCGATATATTTTAATATTCGTTTCGATTTGTCTTTTAATTATTTGTAGTTTAGTTTTTATAATTTATAAATTTTTTTATCAACAACGACAGTGTTTTCAACCCGAGAAAACCTATCATTTATACGTATCCATACCGAAGAAATCTTTGCATTATTACGATCGACATCCGTGCGATGAATATGTACATTTAAATAGTGACCAAACATCGGAAAATCAGGATTCATTTTCATCACACTCGCAAAAAGCTTCTCGCGATAGTCGACCAGTGTCATTATCAATTTCCACAACGACTGAACAGATCAATAATTCACTTTCTTAAAAATGAATATTTACATTTGTTTCTTTTCTCTTGTCAATATTGTACTTGCATTTATTTCAAATAAAAAGCTTTTCGTTAAAAATAAACTGTGCAGTGATGATTGTGCAAAAGAACGGCATAGGTCCATGCTGCTTATTTGTACTTTTGAAAGAAAGTTGTTTTTATGTCTAATTGATTCGTTAAAAGTGGAATTTTGTATTAAGACAGTTTGTTTGTTCTGTTTGCATTACAATACGAAATGAAAGAAAACAAAAATATTATATAAAAGTGTCGATTTTTTTTCAGTTGAGCAGTATGAAAGTAATGTCGACAATGAATCGCGTGATGTTGATCCAACATCCACAAGCATTCACTAGTGATTACAGAAATCAACGCTTTTTTAACAATGATAATCTATCACAAGCTCAGTAAGTGTATGAAGAGAGAATTATGAGTTCTACGATTTTATATTTCAAAAGAGTTTCGAAACCGTTGGACGAAAATAACTCTAGTGGTGCGAAAAAAGTCGTTTATATACTGTTGCCAGCGTTAGCAGTTCTTGTTCTTGGTGGCGTAGCGGGAGTACTTGCTTATGGAATAATACAAGATGACAGTAAAGACAGTTTTATTCTTCTCTCTGTGTGTGCTTAATATTTTGATATTAGAAAATCAATGCAATCCAACTTGTCGAAACGGAGGCAGTTGTACCGGTAAATTATTCTTTTCAACAAAAAAGAAAGAAGTTCGTCTAATAATTCAATTTTAGCATCGAATGTATGCACATGTCCAAATGGATACAATGGAACATCGTGTGAAACAGGTGACAAACTTTCTCTATCTGTAACAACATACCAGAGAATATTTGATTTGATCGTTTAGCAATATGTGCTCTGCCTTGTATCAATGGAATATGTTCAAGTCCAAATATTTGTCGTTGTTATTCCGGTTGGAATGGAACAATTTGTAGTAATCGTAAGTATAAATGATATATCAATGAAAGAAATTTGAATAATTATTTAGCAATTTGTTCGCCAACTTGTCAAAACAATGGAACATGTATTTCTCCAAATGTTTGTAATTGTTCGTCAACATACAATGGAAGTGTTTGCCAATATCCAATTTGTTCTCCATCGTGTCAAAACGGAGGCAATTGTGTAAGTAAACAAAAACAAACAAGAATAAAATCTAATCATTTGACTTGTTTGAAAAAAAAGACTGCTCCATCAACATGTCAATGTCCTTCAACATATACAGGGAGTATTTGCACAACTCCAGTTTGTACATCACCTTGTTTACACAATGGTAATTGCACAGGTATATCATTCATTTATAGATACGTAATTAGAAAGATATAATTTAGGTCCAGACAATTGTACATGTACAAATAGTTGGAGTGGTTCAACTTGTTCTCTTCGTAAGACATATATTGTTTTAATCAGTATTTTATGTTTATTTTGATTTGATGAATAGCTGTTTGTTCACCAAGTTGTACGAATGGTGGTACTTGTGTAAGTGAAAACAAAGAATGAATGTCTAAATGGTTTTGTTTTGTTATTTTGTGATTAGATTTCACCTGACAATTGTTCTTGTATTGCCGATATGTGGACGGGATCTATTTGTCAAACACGTAGAATAGATTTTTTAAATAGATTTTTTGAATTCTAATTTATATTTTAGCTATTTGTAATAATACATGTTTGAATGGTGGTACTTGTACAAGTCCTCAAACTTGGTAAGATGATATTGAGATTGATTGAATATTGAGAATGTTGTCTATTTACAGTACATGTACATCTCAATACAATGGATTGACATGTGCAACTCGTGAGTTAATCAAATGTTTGATTTAATTTTTTTACTATTGTTATTAATTAGCCATCTGTACGAGTTTGTGTCAAAATGGAGGATCGTGCACAGGTGAGTGTAAATGAAATAAAAGTTGAATATGAAATAGATTTGTATTTGCAGCTCCAAATACATGTACCTGTACAAGTGGATACAATGGTTCAGTTTGCCAGTATCGTTCGTATTTTGTTGAATTTAAGACATAAATCGATGAGATTTGAATTATAGCTGTTTGTAATCCATCGTGTATCAATGGTGGTGTATGTGTCAGTCCAAATAATTGTTCATGTACAGCAGATATTTGGACGGGACCAGCTTGTCAAACACGTATGTTCAATTCTTCGATTAGCTTTGATATAAAAGATTTTCTAAATTGTTGTAATTAGCTATTCGAATTCTATGGCCATTTGATAATGATTTCAATGATTATTATGGAAATTATCCAGGTGTTGGCATCAATGGTCCAAGTTTTCGAAGTCCAGGCATTACTGGTTATGGTTTGTGTGCTTATTTGAATTCATCTTTGAGTCAATCAGTGACGATCTATTCGCCACCATTTCTCAACATGGCATTAACTTCGTTCACATTAGTTGCTTGGGCTAAAGCGAACACAATGTGGAATACAACAGTAGGCAGTCCTTATGGTGACAATGCGATTTTTGGTCAATTCGATCAAAATATACTTGATCGATCTCTTCATATCATTGTTCGAAATCGACGCATTTATTTCGGATTTTATGGTGATGACACTCAAGGAAATATAACCCTTTCTCCAGGTGTATGGTATCATGTATGAGAAAAAAATCACACACATCTCGGTTTTAAATGAATTCTCTTTTTTGTTTTATTAATTTAGATGGCCTATGTATATGATTATTCTACTTTGACTCAATATGTTTATATTAATGGTATTTTGGATGTATCAGCTACTCCAAAAGGTCCTTATCAAGGAACTGTAGGTAATCTAACGATTGGTACAAATGGCGTTCGTTATCCTAATAATTATTGGGATGGTTGTCTTGATCAAATAACTTATTCAGCTCGTGCTAAATCGTAGGATGATTTTACGTATTTCGATTCGAATTTCAATTCGTTAATTTTAGTGCATCAGAAATATTACGTGAAGCAACATTAACTGTTTCTTTATCATTTGAAAATGATCTTCTCGATGGCGGTTCATTAGCAATTAATGGAACAGGAACTAATCATAGTTTTAGTACAGCAGGTCGAATAAATAATAGTTTAGCATTACTTGTAAAACCATCATACGTTCAAGTAACTGGTTTAGTTCTTTTGGGTACAACTGCTCAATCGTATTCATTATCAATTTGGATAAAACCGAATTCAGTATTGAATGGAACAATTATTCATGCATCATCAGGCACCGATGGTGTTGGTTGGTGTATACCAATGATTGGTTTTACTAATAACGGTCGAGTAGGTGCTCAAAGTTGGAGTGGTAGTATTGTTCCATTGACAGGTCCAACCGTATTGACAAGTGTTTGGACGCATGTTGCAGTAACATATTCATCGACAAATGGTCTTCGATTATTCGTCAATGGAAGTCAGTATGGTTCGGCAACAGGTGGTTTTAGTTATATAACTGCAAATACTCCTATGGTACTAACACTTGGTTCGCCGATCAATGGTACCGCTTGTGCTACATCAGTGATCGTACCAAATCAATATTCAGGATATCTGGATGAACTTCAAGTCTATTCACGAGAATTAAATGCAACTGAAATTTTAACGCTCGCTAATCCTTAATAGATATTTATGTATTATGTCGAAGAGGATTGTCGAAAAAGATTTTCAATTTTATTAATAAAATGAGAAAAGCGAAAGCGAAAAGTAATGCAAATGAGAATAAATATGTTTTCAAAATGGTTGCTGTGGTGAGACTGTTCGAATTGATGAGCATCGATTTTTAATCTTTCGAAAAATTTTAATTAATATCGGAACGATTGACCGTAATGCAACAGTCAAACCACCATCTATAGAAAAACGAAAAGAATCTTCAATGACGTCAAATTAGTTCTATATGAAAAACTTACATAAACCTAAAAGTGTTGCGAAAATACTCAATGCACTATTACTGGTAACCATTGAATAAGTACACTGTTGAGGACTACATTGTTCATAATAAGCTGAATAATTCACATTTCCACTAGATTGTTCGATGAAAAGATTGTTGATGATGTAATCAAGAGTGGTATTCATCGAATATTGACTCGAATACGACGAATTGAGAGCTGTGATCGAAAGATTTTGTAATTGAAATGAACCTTTGACTTCATCGATACATGTTTGATTATAAAAACATTCTAATGTTGATAATAGAAGTGATGTCACTGGTAAACAACCAATTTTCATTCCAATCACACTTGTATTTTGTTCACCAACAACAAGTGGATCAGCACAATCGATCGATTTTGGTGAAGCACATGAACAATTACCTGATTCTACTCAAAACAACAATCAATCAATCAATCATAAAATGATCTCGTTATTCTTACGATAAGTTCGTGCTTTCGTATAAATTGCATTACTTCCTTCAGGATCAGGTATCAAAAACCAATTGGTTTCATAAATTGTCATCAATTGATTTCCTAATATTGTTTTGATTAATATTTCGAGATCATGTCGAAATGAATTGATAATTTTTATTTGAAATTCATCGATAGCAGCTTGAGTTTGAGTCTGAAATTGATTTTCAGGAACTGCATTGACACTTATATACTGAGTGGCATATAAATTATTACGTTCAACAGTGAATGTTGCATTCGATGACGTACAAAGTAGGTAAATCAGTTGAAAATGTGCACTCAGAATTCCTCGACTAACTTCTTGTTTGTCGCCAAATTTATATAGATTTGTTCGCCATATTGAAGAGATAAAATCACTCGAGCAAATCTAATCAAAAGATGAATTTCAAACAAAAAAGATATTCCATTAAAAGTAAGTATATACGTACTTGATGAAATGTAAAATCAAATGATGTGAATACTTCGAATGATAACGTTGTCTTCGAACAAGGACATAGAAATTCACTAAGATCTTCCGAATGAAGTTGTTTATAATCATTAATTGTCGGATTTTCGACAACAATCAGGGTGGATTTTGTTGCAAAACCAAAGTATACAGAAAGTATAACAACACTTAGTATCAATAGAAGAACATAAAGTCGAGTGGATATGATTTGATCTCGACGAATTTCCGCCGATTGATACGTTTCACGTGTGACAAACCAATTTAACTCGCGTATCTTTTTCAATAAAACGCGAATATAAAATCGTTTCGACATGTTCTCTTCTTGCGCTTCTCTTCGTTTTGATCGAATGAAGTTAATTAAAAATGGAACGAGTATTTTTAATACAACAGACACACCTCCAACAAGTCCAATAACAGTTGTCACGATTGTTGCAATATGAAATTTTTTTGTAATTGTATAATAACAATTGATTGGATTACAATTTGTATAATACGAATCATAGGTTATATTTGGATTCCAATCTTCAACTGCAAACGTTCGGATAATCTCGTTTGTCGTTGCATTTAATGCATATCGCGATGGAATATTCTTATCCAAAACAACCGAGATAAAACTCAAGATCACTTCTGACACATTGTATCGCTTGAGAAGTATCCTTATACTGAAACTAAACATGAAAAAAATCTTACAAATGCTTCGTTTTTTTTTTGAAGAAATTTTTCTCACGTTGGCATGACGCAGTCGATATCATAAAAACATTCTTGTGTTGATTCTAAAAGACTTTCGATGATATAACAAGCAAGTGTTAATCCCGGCAATGGACTTAAACATGTTTCTACACTGATATTTCCGTGATACGTATGGTTACAATAATCATCGTACGTCATCGAACATGCAGTGGGAGAGAGACTGCAAACGCACGATTCATTGTTTGGATATTTCCAGAGAATTTCGATCATGTCTTCTTCATTTGAAGCCGATCGATTGTATTGAAGTATGGCATTTGTAAATGTTCCTGTGAGAAACTGATTGCCTTGTGTTATTAATTGTACTAAATCGAGTAAATGCGTGTATTTTGTTGGTGACAATTTAATAAAATTATTCACTGTTGCATTCATTCGAGAATAAAATTCTTTTTCACTTGTTAGATAACTACTAACATAGACTGTTTCTTGAAAATTGTCAATAACTAGAGCTAATGTCTCGCCACCCATTTCACATGTCGAACGACCTGTACTATAATAACTTGATTCAGCGACGAGAAGATCAAATTTACCAATAGGAAGTTCGTTTTTGTCTGAAGTATATCTCGGTATAATAATATCGGAAACAAATGCACTCGAACATATTTGATGTCGTCGAGGATTGAATGTTATAAATACCGAATATTCATTTGTGATATTTTCACATTCACAACTTAATGTTGGATAATGTGAATACAAATCACGATATTTATCAATCGATAATGATCCAACCTAGAATACAAATTTATGTGATTTCAATTTCGATTTTAAATAGGAAAATTTTTTCTACGTGAAATGTAAGTGTATGTTCAATAATTAAACCGTAGAAAACAATCATAATGACACTGAGTAGCATAAATAAAATATAGAGTCTTGTTGATAAGATCTCATTTCGTCGACCATGTTCATCATTGTATGGCAGTTTGAAAAGATTAAAATTGTCTACGAATTCATGAATTTTCTTTAGGAGTTCTCGCGGTGAAAATCCTTTTTTAACCGTTTGTTTATCGAGATCAGGAATGACTACTGCTGAAATTGTTTGTTTTTTTGCAAATATCTTTCGCAATTTTGTTCGAATAATAACATAGAATTCTAAAAGAAATGGTGCTGCAACTTTCAAACTTGTAAATAATCCTCCAATTAACGAAAGAATTGTCGTAATTATAAATGCTACATTGCCTCGTGAATTATACGTGTACGTACATTTCGTTGGTTGACATTCTCGATACAAACTTTCGAAATTCTCATGACTTGTTATATTTTCAATGAATGATCTTTCAATATAAGTATCAAGTGTCGATGCTATTGGATAATTACTCGATTTATTCGTAGTTAACGGTTGAATATCATCGGTTTGATTGAATATCAGTTTGAGACAATTAAGATCATAGAAACATTCTAATGTTGAATGTGTCAGAGCATCATAAGCCATGCATGCAACGTGAATATCTGGAATTTGAACGAGAGACAAGACAGGAGGAAATATGGCACCTTCATGACCAATTGCATTGCTGCCTGATAGGTTCGGATAAATACCAGACGGGTAACTACATCCGGAAGAATCAGCACAAGAACATAGTTCTGAATCAAGATAACTGAAAAACAGATTTTTTATTTATTTGAAAACAGATATGTGACATTACTTCGTGTAATTAATAACCGGTGGATAGATCCAATTATTGATAAATCTATATTCGATTAAAAATAGTAGAAAAAAAAAGCAATCAAACTTACTTAATAAAGGAAAAGACTTGAAGTTCATCGGATTGATAAATGTATAAATAATTATTACCCAGAGCAGAAATGATTTGATTTTGTTGATAATATGATTGTATTCCCATTCGAGTTGTTTTTTGTTCTGCAATGGTATTTGCTCGTGCTTGATCGATAACAACATTTGCTTGTGACTTTAAATCATTTCTTGAAAGCATCAATGGTACAAATAATGAACTCGATGCAAGCATTGTCATTGCATCTGATATTGTTGTTATAGCTGATTGACAGTATGCAGCAAGTATTTGAAGTTCAGAAGATATCATTCGACGAATATCGAGTGTATAATACAACTGAGGAATCATCGGTGAAAACGTTGAAATCCAATCGATATCAACAAATTTACTCGAACAAATCTAAATAAAATTATATTGATTGAATCAAATGTGAAGATGATGCATTCGATGTTATACTTGATGATATTCAACGCTGACTTCAAGAAATTTATCGATTTGAATCGATGTTTGTGTACATGGACAAATTAATGTTTCAGGATGGAGTGAATAAAGTTGTTCATAGGTTTGTTGTGTTGGATTTCGAACAAGAACTGATGTTGATTGTAAACTTAAACTTGCATAACCAACAAGAGTCGTTAAAGAAATAATGAATAGAACGAGAAAGATTCGAGTTGATAGAATTTGACTTTCTCGTTTTTCAGCTGTATCATCATCGTATGTTTCATAAAGATTCAACTGTTTTATATTATCAATAATAACACTGACTAATTTCCTCGACATTGTTTAGTAAAATGAAAAAAAAAGGATTTCTTTTTTCTCTCATAGAAAAGAGTGCTAGCTAAATGATGAATATTTTTTATTAAACTATTTCTTCCTTCGCAAAAACTTTTAACTACGTAAGCAATCTTGTGATGATTTTCTTTAAAAATGTTTAATGGATGATCAATTTTAGTTTAAAAGAATGCACCGACAAAATTATACAGTAGTGTCTTACTTGAAAGTTGAATTCAAGTATCAAGTATGACATGTATGAGAATGTACTAAAATAGTTTTTTTTTCAGGATGTCAAATTTGAAAATAAAGTCACATATTGTCAAGTCAATTGTAAAGAAACTATTGAATATTTCACAGTATGTATTAATAATTGGAAAAAAAAATATTTAAAAATACATGTACGTACCGAATCTCGTGTTGTTAATGCGATACTTCAAATTTTGATGACGTACGATCGAAGTATATATAAGTCAGTATGTTTCTTTGAATTACATTTTATTAAAACACATTTACAAGAAAGAATTCATCATGGGAAATAAATCAGCCAAGAGTAAAAATTCATCAGCAGAATTGTCAGCGAAAGGTAAGTCACTTTCTTTGATAGAGACATGTGATAGTATGATTTGCTTTTCTAGATATTAAAATTTTGCAAGCATCTTCAAAACTTACTGAACCAGGTGAAAATAATAAATTGAAAACTTTTTCGAATATTGATTCGTTTGTTTAGAAATTCGCGAATGGCACAAAGTAAAATGAATTGAAAATTTATGCGATATTTTTGTTCTTTTCAAGACTTTTCTCACTGAATATCCATCAGGAAATATTAGTCGAAAGGAATTCGCTAAACTTTGCCAAAAATTTACTGGTGTAGATACAAAACCAGTCTTGGCCAAGTATATCGAAAGATGTTTATTTGAATCTTTCATTGTCTTTTGTTAATTAAGTCATATGTTTGCTGCATTTGATACGAATCATGATGGTACGATAAGTTTCAACGAATTTTTAATGCTCGTTGTCTTTAAAACACCTGGCGATATTGACAGTCGACTTGCTTATGTCTTCGATTTGTTCGTATCGAAAATAATTCGAATTGTTTATTTTGAATTTTGAATTCATTTTTGCAGATGTGATCTGTCCGGTGATGGGAAAATTAGTATACAAGAAATGGCAAAATATATTCATGCTGCTGTAAGAAAATGTTCATTCTGAAAAGAAAAAAACTTTTTTTTTCTTTTTGTAAAGTTGACATTGGCAGGTGATACTGAATTAGATCCTATAGTTGCAGCTGCTGGTGCGTTTACCATACTTGGTATTAATAAGAAAAAATCGTTGAATAAAAAACAGTTTATTAAAGGGTATATGAATTATCGAAATTTCTTTTGTTTTAGTCGATTTTTTCTTTGTTTTACAGGTGTAAAAAAGACGCTCGTCTTCGTCAATTGTTTGGAGGTGAAGAATAAACTGACATTTTTTTCTTTTTAAATAAATTATCATATAAAAAAAAATGTTTATCAGTTGTTGTCACAATGTATTGCATTCATCTACAAGAGCGAAGTTTATACTTTATTTTCTTACTCTTATCAATTTAAAGTTTAAAAGTGGGAATTTTATCACTACATAGGTGCTGGTTTTAGAAAAAACACAATAACATTTTATTTATTTGTTGTGTGATAATATAGTGAAAACGATAAGAAGAATCTTTCTCTCTCTCTCTTTTTTTAACGTATTTATATACGAAGCGAAAATGAATTCGTATTGTTAGTAGTTTAGAAAGTAATGAGTTTTTTAAGAAAAATTGATGTACCAATATTAGAATTTGATCCACCAAATGTTGCTGCAAGAGCATTAGTAAAAGCAAAAGATGGAGTTATTTCTATTAGTGGGCCATCGGGTACAAGTGGCCAATCAGGTGTTGATGGTTCTAATGGTCACTCTGGTCGGGATGGTTCCACCGGTGGTAATGGTGGTGCAGGTGGCCACGGAGCTCGAGGACAGGATGGTGAAGGTGGTTATTCAGGTGTAAATTCTCAACATGGATTGATTGCGTTGACCGGTACAGTTGATCTTGTGAATGTGCAATTGAAAACGTGTGTTGTCTACGAAGAATTTCATCGACATTATAATACAACCGTTTGGGACGTAATTGACGGTGCTAATATCAATCAGCATAGTTATGATTTTCAATTGTCGAATTCCAGAGGTATCGTTTTGATAGAAGCTTATGGAGGAAGTGGAGGTGATGGAGGACATGGTGGTCGAGGAGGACATGGAGGTCGAGGAGGAGACGGTGGTCGTGGTTATCACGGTGCGAATGGACGTGATGCTTATGGTGAAGGTCGAAGGGGTGAGAACGGTGGAAATGGTGGTCCAGGAGGGAATGGAGGACGTGGAGGCAATGGCGGTGATGGTGGACACGGTGGTGAAGGAGGACATGCAGGTTCTGGTGGACATATTCAAATTCGTAGTACTGATCCTCGATTATTTATGTTAGTTGACGTAAATTGTCTTGCAGGCATTCGAGGTCAAGGCGGTCATGGTGGAACTCACGGAAGTGGCGGAAGTGGTGGATCCGGTGGACCCGGTGGAACTGGTGGTGATGGTGGTCGTGGAGGTCCCGGAGGGTCTTATGGTAGTTCCGGTTGGAATGGTAGCAGAGGATCTGATGGACCAAGCGGTTTTCCTGGAAAAGATGGCCGTAATGGTCTTGATGGACGTGACGCTAACTGTGGTGCACTTGTATACTTAACTATCGATCAAGACGGTCAAGTTGTCGAAACAGCTTCAGATAAATATCATGCATCAGTTTTTTCCTATACAATAACAGATGGTAACAATGATGGAATCTATGAGCCTGATTCGGATTTATACTTAAACGATGTTAAATGGCTCAATAATGGCGCTATGTCTTTACCAAATGGTGCTTTACTTTCATTTCCATCAACGCATTATATTCAAAGCGATCCAAGAGATATCAGTGTTTTACCCAGTGCTAAAATCAACGAATATTTCACTGTTGATCATCAATTTACATGTCATATTCAAGATCTCCCTGTTCCCTCGCTCAATAAGCCATACGTTCAACAATTTCAAGTAGCATCAGAAATTAATCTACTCAATCGTCCGTTCAGTGGAAGTATTTTGCCGACAAATTTAATTTGTCAATATCCTATACAAATAACACATATCGGTGCTCCCACATTTCTTGGTCCTGAAGAACAAGCTATTATTACTGTTACCTTTCGAAATATCTCTACTCGATCCTATGGTAACTGTGCAGACTCAGCTGGTTCACTCGAATTCATATTTACTACTCATCATCTAATTAAAATCTTGCCTATGCATGGAGATCATACCTATGAAATAATATCTGAAAATGAAGCACGATTTCAAATCAATGAAGAAATTGCTGCTGGTACAACGAAAAGTATTGCATTCAATGTATTAATGGATAATGAAAGCAAACGACAATATTACGAAAGTTTTCCTTGGGTAATTAATTTACTTTTACGTAATAAACCGATTGAGAAACATACGAACGGCATTCGAGTTGTTCCATCGTTTCGACCTGATTTACATACGGATGTTCTTCTTATTACAAATTCCAAAGTTAATCGAGCAGAATTTCTTGCCTATCAAATTCTATTACAATTATTTAATTATACAAGTCAAACATGGTCAATCGAACGATACGGTCGATTAGATAATCCGACATTATCATGGTTAGGTACAGCTGAATTACTTATATTCATTTATTCACAATCGGAATCAACACTTCAATTGATTCGATCCGATTTATTTTTGCAACATATGAATTTATCGCCAAAATCCGGTTTTATTTGCATCGGTCCTTGTTCACCGGATGAATTCGATTTTGCACTTTTTGATTATACAAATTTACAATTTCTAAATGACAACGAGAAAATTACAGCTCAAGAAAAAAATCACGTATGGACAGGATTTGGATGTGGTTCACCTCCAATCGAAGAAATCATGGAAAAAGCCAATAAATTTCGAGTTAATTTCGAAAAACGAGAAAATCATCAATATTTATATCAAGTCGTTCATGAAGATACGATCAATCCAAATGCCGGTGGTTTATTTACAGTTGTCTATGGAAATAAATATGTTTATAAATCAACGCTCAATGCATCGTTTAACAATCGATTGATTGTCATTCCTTGTGATGATCCATTGATTACAACGTCTCATCTACCAATTATCATTCCAGCTTCATTGGAATTTCAAGAAATGGTTACACAAGCACCCGACGATTATAAACAAATTCGTGAAAGTATCGATTTAAATTCACGATTCGGTCGATTACTTTGTGCAATCTTGTCCTATCAAGGTTTTGAAAAAGCTTATACAATCATCGAACAACAACGTGAATTAGCTACATGTGTCTATAAAAAACTATCGGCACAGTATACTTTCAATCATCTATTAGCTGCTCTTGCTATGACAACCATCGTACGTGAATATGATCGCGGTTGTGTACAATTCCCATCATCTGACCAATTAGTTCAAAATATTTCGACCGTATTCAATCGAGCGAATAATCAAGAAAATGCACGAATGATATCTGATAATGGTTGTGTTTATTTATTAGTTCAATCATTATATGAATATATTGGCAGTAAATTCTTCAGTTCATTTCCATGGTGTTGTGGTTGTTCAGTTAAATCGAAACAACGAACGAAATTAAAACAGATTCGTGATGATTTATTATCATTAACAACAACTGAAATGCCGAAAAATAAACAAAGTTTTCCCGAAGTTCAAAAATTAAGATTAAATCAATTAGCTACGTTAAGATTTCCAATAGCCGATGTGAGACCATTTTGTGTTCGATCGTATCCACAAATGCACACTTGGCAAACGGAACAAGTTCACGCCAAAAATCAAGCACATAATACCATTGAAAATCAGCCCGCATAAACATATCATTGATTAATCATGAATGAATAAAAAAAGCAACGAAACCTTTTCAACTATTCATCACCCTCGTGACATACTTTCGTTTGTTTTTAATTATCAAATAAGTTTTTTTCTTTTTCTTTCTGAAATTAATTAAAAAATAAAATCTTAGAAGTCATCCTGATTTCATTGTGAAATAAAACCTGAAAGAAAATATTCTTTCGAAATAAAATCATGTCAGAACAAGAGAGTAACCAACGTCGTATCTTTACAGTTACGCAAAAACAACGGAGAAGAACAAGTTCAAGGACTATTATTCATGCACGTATTCGGCCAGAGAGTAGTTCTACTGTTCGAACCAACATGACTCGTAAATCGAAAGTCATGCCAATTGATGTAAATATATTTTTTGGGAATTAAATCGAAAATAATCTTTAGGATTTTTAGAAAGAAATTTCGTTTCATTCAAGTCAATTGACTAATTCACGTGGAGTAAGACAATCGATTTGATTTTACTATGGAAATATTATTCATTTTTTATATATACATAGGGAACAGACTCATGGTCAGAGGAGAAATTATCCTTTGGAGAACTTCGAGACATCAAAGAACGATCAAAAAAGAAACGAAGAAAAAGGTAATTAGAAATCTGTTTTTACAAACTTTTTCTCATTCTTTTCATTAAGATCTTGGAAATTCTACTGTGTACAATGTCCATGGGGATATTGTATTTTAGGTGCTATAATTCTTGGCTTATTATTAACAATTCTCTTACTTCAATTACTTCCAAAATCAACGGCAACAACAACAATAACCACAACAGTCACTTCAGTGACAACAACAACCATCACTCTAACGACAACCACAACAGTTACTGTAACAACAACCACCACTAGTGTAACAACAACAACCACAACTGTAGTCTGTGGATCTTCATGTGACACTCAAACATGGCTTGATTCAACTGATTTACTTGCTCAATGGCAATTTGATAATGATTTAATTGAATCTGTCAGCAATACAAATACACCGTCGGAGCAAAGTCCAACTTATGTAACTGGTTATATAAGAAAAGGATTATTATTTGATTCTAATGTAAATCAATCAGTAATATCTTCACCAGTGGCATTAACAAGTAGTAGTAGTTTTACATTCGATGCTTGGATTTATCCAACAGGATTTAATAACCCAGAAGATCATACTATTGTTGGTTTATGTCCTTTGTTTACTCATTACGAATGTCTTTATTTAACAATTCGTTTCGATAACGGAATCTATGCTTTACATTTTGGTCTTTATGGTACTGAATTGACAGGTACAACACCGATATCACTCAATGAATGGATTCATGTTGCATTTGTTCTCGAAGTGAATTCTCTCACGCAGAGTATTTATTTAAATGGAAAGTTAGAAGCTACACAAACGGCATCAGGACCATTCAAAGGTAATGCAGATAGTGTTACCATTGGTAATGTTCCTGCTCTGAATTCCGGTGGCGGTAGTGCAACAAACTATTTTCAAGTGATAAAGCAATTGTTTTTTCGTACGTTATGAATGAATGAATGTTTTTTCCTAGGGGATTATCGATCGTGTGCAAGTTTCTGAACGAGACAAATCATCATGTGAAATATTAGAAGAAGCAACACTGTCGGCGTATTTTAGTTTCAATTCTGGCAAAGAATTGATTGATTCAGGACCGAATTCTCTATCAGCAGTAGCTCAATCGGTTTCCTATGTATCGACAGGCCATTCTCTACAGGCTATTTCATTCAATGGAAGTAGTTCTTCGTATTACCAAATATCCGACGTCACAAGTCTTGGCATTAGCGATCGTCCATTTAGTCTTTCACTTTGGATTCGTCCTCGATCTGCATCCGGAGTCCTAGTACATATTTCATCAAATTCGACAGGTACGGGCTGGTATTTTCCTTTCATTGGATTTGCTGCCAATGGTTCAATTGTTGCTCAAATGTACAGTCTTGCTGCTCATTCGGTAACTGGCCCATCGATTCTCCTATATCCATTTTGGACACATATTGTGCAAACTTGGAGTTCAGCCAATGGTTTACGTCTCTATGTAAACAGCGCACTGGTAGCATCGACTAATTCGATGGGTGGCTCATATGTTGCAAGTTCGCAGCCGAATTATGTGACATTAGGCAATTCGTTGATGAGTGCAGCTCTCGGTGTTAAAGGTGCACTTGGATCGATGGATCCATTCGATGGTGATATCGACGAATTTCGAATTTATAGTCGCGAACTTTATGCTTTCGATATTTGTTCACTTTATCTCCGTTAAATTCTTCTCCAAAAGTTTCGCTAAAAATAAAACTAAACACGGCCTATCCTTTTTTTATGTTTCTGAAATCATGAATTTCAACGATAAGATAAGATCAACAGAAGAAAAACAAACTACATGTTTACTTTCGTTTTTCTGTTTTGAGTCGACACATGGCGACAGCAACAACGAATCGAATTCTTTGTGAAACCTGCGTGAAAGAAAAAGCAACAGCAAAATGTGCTGGTTGTATGCGAAACTTTTGCATAACACATTTCACCGAACATCGTCGTTCGTTAGATACACAGTTCGAAGAAATTGAAGTCAATCGAGATGTATTTCGTCAGACACTTTTACAAATCACAACAGAACCGAGAACATATCCACTTATGACAAAGATCGATCAATGGGAAAAAGAATCCATTGCAACAATTCGTCACTCGGCTGAAGGAATGAGACTATCATTGATAACACATGTCAATGGACATGCAGCACGATTAGAAGAGAAATTAAATAAATTAACTGAAGAACTACGTCAAAGTCGACAAGGAGATGATATTATTGAAACAGATCTACAACAATGGAAAAAAGATCTCGAAGATTTTACCGACGAACTCAATCAACCGAGAAATATCAAAATTCAAACCAATTCAATACCATTAATCAATCAACTTCAAATTGATATTATTTGTAAATATTGAAAGTTTTTTTTTTCTTTTGTCATTTTTTCTTTTTCAGCACCTCTATCACTTCCATTAATCAATCCTGAATCACGTTGGACACAAAATGGTCTCACGGTTGCCGGAGGAAATGGTCAAAACAGTGCGTTAAATCAACTGGACGATCCATGGAATTTATTTGTCGACGATGATCAAACAGTGTACGTTGCTGATCGATCGAATCATCGTATTATCAAATGGAAAGAAGGTGCAACTAGTGGCGAAGTCGTTGCAGGCGGCAATGGACAAGGTGATCGAAATGATCAACTCAATCGTCCTGTTAATATTATCATCGATAAAGAAACCGACTCGTTGATTATTTGTGATTACGGAAATAAACGTGTCGTACGTTGGCCGCGTCAAAATGGTACCGAAGGTGAAACAATCATATCGAATATAAACTGTTGGGGTTTAGCTCTCGATGATGCTGGTGCAATCTACGTTTCGGATCTGACGAAACAAGAAGTTCGACGTTATGAAAAGAATGATACCGAAGGAGTTCTCGTTGCCGGTGGCAATGGAAGAGGCAAACATTTAGATCAACTCAATGGTCCGTATTATATTGTTGTCGATCGAGATCGTACAGTTTACATTTCCGATTGCAATAATCATCGTGTCGTTAAATGGAAACAAGGCACACGAAAAGGTATTATGGTTGCTGGCGACACAGACTACGGCAAAGGTCTATCGGAATTATCAGGACCATTCGGAATTGTTGTTGATCAAACGAGTACGATCTATGTTGCTGATTGTAATAATAATCGAATTATGCGTTGGTTTAAAGGCGCAACGGAAGGCAGCATTGTTGTTGGTAATAATGGGACTGGAAAACGACCTCATCAATTCAATTGTCCGTGTGCATTAGCATTTGATCAATTCAATAATCTGTATGTTGTTGATAATAATAATCATCGTGTACAACGATTTAATCTTGATACATAATTGAAGATTTTTTTTTGTTTTAAAAATAAAAATCGACACATTTGACGTCATCGATCCATTAATTCGCTATTTATATACACTTGACTGAGCTTTTGCCAAAACAATTAGATAGAAAACTAAACTACATGTCGATTTAGAATTCTTCCGCTTCGGTCTTTTTTTCTAAGGGAGAAAAATAGCGGATATAATAGAAATTTAAAAAAAAGAATTTGTTCTAGTTTCTTTCATTTGAATTGAACACGTCAAAATAATGGTGACGTACATCATCGATTTTAAAAATGCAGCAAAACAATTCAATCGTTATACTCCTATGCCCGTTTTTATTTTCGGTTTAATCGGTAATATATTCAATCTGTTCATATTTACTCGTCGATCATTGTTAATTAATCCGTGCACAATCTATTTACTTTCGTCGACATGTACGAACATTCTCGTTCTCGTTTTTGGTTTAATTATTCGTTCATTAATGGACGGTTTCGGTATCGATATTATTGGCAATAGTGTTGTTCTTTGTCGTTTCCGTTATTTCATTCTTCATCCATCGTTTGTTCTTTCATCATGGTTTCTTGTTTTAGCAAGCATCGATCGATTCTGTATTAGTTCTCGAAATATTCGTTTACGAAATTTGAGTACCATTAAAAATGCACGTATTTGCGTGATTGTATCGAGCTGTTTTTGTCTCCTATTATACAGTCATGTCTGCGTTCTGTTTGACATTGAACTACGTTCGTCAGGACCGTATTGCTACGCACAAGTAGGAACCTATCGAGTCGTCTATGATTTCCTGTTTTTTGCTACATTCAGTTTCGTTCCACCGATTTTAATGATGTTAATCGGTCTGACTACCGTTCGAAATATTCTAGTTGCACGAAATCGAACTAACACGATTAATAATAGTCAATTGAATAAAAAAGATCGTCAATTAATCTTAATGCTTCTAGTACAATTAATTTCAACGATTACTTGTACATTACCGCATGCTATTCAAAAATTATATTCAACATTTACTTTGAATTATTCCAAAGGTGAATTTCAATTAGCTGTCGAAAGTTTAATTACTCACTTAACTCGACAATTACTTTATATCAATGCAAGCATTAGTTTCTATCTGTAAGTTCAACTAAAATAGATTTTAGTATTTATTTTTCATTTTCAGATACGTAACATCATCATCGAGTATATTCCGTCGTGAATTTCTTCTAATTCTCAATAGAATTCTTCGATTTTTCTTCGGTACAAATAATTGTCTTTTTCATCGGTTGGCAATTGAAACTTCCAACCGAACAATCGGCACTCAAGGTGACACAATACGCATCAATTAATTACATATTAATGTTGTGATCTAGTTGAATTAATTTCTAGTGACATAGATATTTGAAGTAAAAGTAGAAAATAAAAAAAACAAATAATTTTCAAATGTCTTTTCGTGTTTATCATCGAAAGAAATAGATAAGAAAAGTCACAATATTTTCTGTTGATGGCGACGAAAATTGCATGTGCAACATGTGGAAAAGGTCGAGGAACATCGAAATGTGAAGGATGTTCGCAAATATTTTGTTTCAATCATTTTGTTGAACATCGTCAAGAATTGCATAAACAAGTCGATGAAATTATTATTCATCATGATTTAGTACGACATATGTTATCCGAACGAATCGAGAACGTTGAAGCACATCCATTGATCGAACAGATCGATCGATGGGAACAGAAATCAATTAGAAAAATTCAAAAGACAGCTGAACAAGCACGACAAAGTGTACTGACACATTCGAATGATTATATGCAGAAAATAGATCGAAATCTAAAGTGTTTAACTGAACAATTGAGAAATAGTCGAGAGGATGATGATATTATTGAAACAGATGTATGCAGATGGAGACAAGAACTCGAAGAATTAACTGAACAATTGAATAAACCATTGAAACTTGCCATGGAACAAAATTCAACAGCATTAATACACAAAATCGAAGTTACTATTTCAGGTAAACAGAAGAATTCGAAAATATTGTATTTTTTTTATTTATTATTGTAGAATTTGAATCTACTCCGGCGATGTGCATTTCTGAACTAAATTGGCAATCGATTGGGATTACCGTAGCCGGAGGCAATGGCAATGGTATTGAATTGAATCAATTATCTGGTTCGTATGGTGTTTGTGTAGACGATAATGAAACAGTTTATATTGCTGATACATCTAATCATCGTATTGTTCAATGGAAAAAAGGTGCAACAATCGGTAAAATCATTGCAGGTGGAAATGACCAAGGATATCGTGATAATCAATTACATAGTCCATCCAATGTCATCTTAGATCGTAAAACAGATTCATTGATTATTGCAGATAGTGGTAATCAACGAGTTGTTAGATGGTCTCGTTCTAATTGTCAATTTGATGGAATACTTATTTCAAATGTTGCCTGTTGGGGTTTAGCAATGGACGATGAAGGATATCTCTATGTTTCCGATATTGATAAGCATGAAGTACGACGATATCGTCTTGGAGATCAAATTGGAACAATCGTAGCAGGTGGACATGGAAAAGGTAAACATCTTGATCAACTCAATCGTCCATATTATATCACTGTTGATAAAAAACAATCAGTATACGTATCGGAATATAGTAACAATCGTGTAACAAAATGGATCAAAGGTGCAGATCAAGGTGTGATTGTTGCGGGTAGTGACAATCGAGGAGATGGATTAACACAATTGTCTTATCCTTATGGATTAGCTGTCGATACATTTGAAACTATCTGCATTGCAGATTTTAATAATCATCGAGTCATAAGTTGGCGACAAGAAGCAACTCAAGGTTCGATTGTTGTAGGTGGCAATGGACCTGGTAATCAAGCTAATCAATTGACTTATCCTGTTTCAGTAGCGTTCGATTCAAAATGTAATCTTTACGTTGTCGATTTCAATAATCAACGTGTACAAAAATTTTTAGTTACTTCGATTTCAAATAAATTATAGCTATTCTTTTTTTTTCTTGCTTTCTCCTTCATCGAGATAAGATTTCATTACATCATGCTTACATGAATATATATATATAAGACAACATTTTATCTATACACTTTAGCACGAATTCTCTCAGCATGTATATCAATTTATTTCTTAGTGTGATATTATGTTTGACTGTATTACCAAATCAAAGTGAATCATTTAACGATCGAGTCAATTTCACAATTTATTATGAAACACTCTGTGCCGATTGCCGTCAATTTATAACAACACAAGTTTGGTTCGCTTATCAAACGGTTGCTGATATTATGAATTTAACTTTTATTCCTTATGGAAATGCACATGAAGTCTATCGACCCGAAACTCAACTCTATCAATTCTATTGTCAACATGGTGCAGATGAATGCTACGGAAATTTAATTCATGTAAATATTCTCTCGATTATTCAATTTCAAAACTGCACGAATCTTATTCGTTTAGACATGTGTCATTGCTGCTTATCCTAACACTCAACAACATATGGTAGAAATAAAGATTCAAATTGTAAAATTTATACATTTTATTTCGCTTTAGCCTTTTATCTATTGTATGGATTCAACATTTGGTGATGTCGAAACCGTAGCTATGCAATGTGCAAAAAATACGAGTATTGATTTTGAAAAAATTCAAGATTGTACAAGTAGTATACAAGGCAATCATTTACAACATTTCTATGCTGTTCAAACTGAGCAAACGAAACCAACTGATGCTTTCGTACCATGGGTGACACTCAATGGAAATCATACAGCTGAAATTCAAGATAGAGCACAAACCAATCTAATTGCACTTATCTGTCAAACATACAAAGTAGATTTTCATTTTATTGATTAAGAAATGTTATTATCTTTCGTTTTAGGGTGCTAATCCACCAGCTGCTTGCAAGAAAATATTTTGAGTCAATTGTTGTTCTGTTTTTTCTTCTTTTTACAACAATAAACTTATGATCACATGAAATGATTTTAGAATCATTGGATAGTCATCAGAGAAAATAAAAAAATAGGTATAAAGTATCCTTATCTTTATTTATTAAACTGGTGTAATAGTATACGTTAAAAATTGCACAGTAGATGTTTCAATATTTTTGTATTTGATTTTCAAATTAAGTTCGCATCGTCCTGTTGAAACGTCCAATTTGCCATTAGAAGTTAAAAGATTATGTTGGGTGCAACTATATAATGTAAAATTAACCATTCGTACATTTTGTTGCTTATCTTATTAATTCTTTAATTTGAAATGAAAAAACGGGGATTTTTAAATATAGCAGTTCGTTAAGATCAATAAACTATGGAATCTTTTAGTAGATGTCACCGGAATATTGAATAAATTGACGTGAAAAGTTTTATTTTAAAAGCTAAAAGCAGTATGAGCAAAAGTCAAAATCAAGAAAACTAAATAAATGAACGATTTTTGCGTTTCAGTGTATTGATAAAATTGTGCAGTATTATTCAGCATGTGAGTTGTAGTTTCGAATATTCTCGTCGAATTTACTCTACATTGTGCACCAAATGTAGTTGCAATAGTAAGTAAATTACTATCATTACTCAATGTAAATAGATAAGTAACTGGATAAATGTCTGCAGTTACTGTAAAATTATATCCTGTTTGCATGGTAACATTCGGAAACGCACTTGTCTCTAAGCCAAAGCATAAAGTCCCAACTAAAGTGAAATTAATATATAATTGATTTTCTGGTAATGGAATTATAGACACAATATCAGAAGGACAACAACAAGTATTTGTTGGGCATGTTGAATAAACTTGAAATTTCCCATTCCATATTTGTGATCGAACTGATGTTAGATGGATAACTGTTAACAATAAAATTTGACATCGTTTGCTACTCATAATTGTGCAAGTGAACAAATCTTTCTGTTATAACTGAAAGTTAAGATGCTGATTACCTTTTTATAGTAGGAAACATAAATTAAGGTAATGAAAAACACGAGAATATCTTCTTACTCAAATATATTGAAGTAACTAAGAAAAATTATTTTTAGAAAATAAAACAAAATCACAATTCACTAATGGTCTTCTTCGTTAAATTGTAAAAAAACTGAGTACATTTTCAACGAACTTTTTTGTTCGAAGTAAAGCGAAGCGCTGACATATTTTTCATATTTATTAATGAAAACTATGGAGAAGGAGAGAAAAAAAATTTAACACTGTTACAAAAATCAAAGCAATATAATTATAAAACTAAAAATAAAGAAAAATAAATAAGTGAAAGATTTTCGAACGCGATTGTATTGATCAAATTGTGCAGCGTTATTATTCGGTAACGGATTTGTGATATTTGTAGTAAGGATTCTTGTCGACTGTACGGAACATCGTGACCCATATGTACTTTGAATGACAAGTGAATTATTATCAGTACTCAATATAAAACTAAATATAACGATATAACCATGTGCCGTAAGATTGTATCCTGTTGGTGTCATAATATTTTCTATGTAATGTCCATTCAAACCAAAACATTGACTACCAGTTATACTAATGTTTAGAGAGATTTTATTTTCAGATACTGAGGTTATATAAATAATATCAGAAGGACAACAACAGATGCCTGCTGGACATGTTGAATTAACTAAAAATTCACCACTCCATATTTGTGATCCAATTGATCTTAGATAAATAATTGTTAAGAATAGAATTTGACACAGTTTAACACTTATAATTATTTTTTTGAGAAAAAGTTTTCTTTTTCACTAAACGTATCCAAGAAGAATAAATTAAGGTAATGAATGCTTCCTATTCCTCACACGTTAACCAAAATCTTTTTTTTACTTAATTTTCTTTGCTCAAAATTATTAAAAAATTTAATTAAGTGATTTCTATGTATTTGAAATTAGCTTTGTGTTCATATTTGTGAATATATTTTAAATAGCAGTGAGATTACTAAATAAAGACAGTTAAACATTAAAATTAAAATCAATAGAAGCCAAGATAAAGAAAAATAGATAGATAAGAGATTTTTGCAATCCATTCCATTGATAAAATTGTGCAGTATTATTCAGCATGTGAGTTGTAGTTTCGAATATTCTCGTCGCATTTACTGTGCATTCTGCACCGAATGTATTTGCAATAGTGAGTAAGTTACTATCATTATTCAATGTAAATAGATATGTAATCGGATAGACGTCTGATGTTTGTGTAAAGTTATATTCTGTTTGCATGGTAATATTCCATAACTTAGCTGTCTGTACTCCAAAGCATAAAGTTCCAACTAGAGTGAAATTGATATATAACTGATTTTCCAGTGATGGAATTATAGATACAGTATCAGAAGGACAACAACAAGTATTTGTTGGACATGTTGAATAAACTTGAAATTTCCCATTCCATATTTGTGATTGAACTAATGTTAGGTAGATAATTGTTAACAATAAAATTTGGCATCGCTTGTTACTCATAACGGCGTAAGTGAACAAATGTTTTTCTGTTAGCTGCTGTGTATCTTCAAATTCAGAGAAAATAAAAAAATAAGATAACTATAATGTTCTTCAACTTATTATACGTATATGTAGACAAATTTTCCTTTCTTTGTTTATTAAGTAAATAGCACTTGCAATTATTGAAAGTGTTCTATTATCAAGTAATTAACATCTGAAAATATTAAGAAGAAGTCTCTGATTGTTGATGTTTTCCAGGTGTCCATCCATCGTTTCCAAGATATTGCTCAGCTGAATTCGAAGCGGCTGTTTCAAGACTTGTGCCCATTGTATCATGCCATCGATTAAGAAAACCGAAATAACTAATCACACCTAAAATCTCAACAATTTCACCATCGTCCCAATACTGACGAAGATTTTCAATAATCGAACTCGTCACAGCATTGGGCACGGTCGAAGCTGCTACAGCAAAATCAAGAGCTGCACGTTCAGCCGGATTAAAAGCTGGATGCGTTGAATATCGGCAAATATTCGATAATTGTTCATCATCGGCTCCGAAACGTTCAGCTGCTAGTATTGTATGTGCTTGACAATATCGACAGCCAGCCGTCGAACTCGACACATGAGCAATAAGACGTTTGAGAACACTTGTTACTCGACCATGATTTTCCATCACTGCTTTATTGAGATTGATCGCAGCTGTGAGCATAGCCGGCCGATATTGCATGTGAAAAATACCATTGGGACAAAAGCCTAATGTTTTATTGTAAAACGTAGATAATTCTTTGATTTCATCGTTGACATCAGTCGTTAATGGTGGAATAATAGGAAATGACATTTGGAGAGAAAGTATAAGGAAAGTTAATGCGATCTTTCACCTAGAAAATATTCTAAAAGCATAAAACAGTAACAGATTTGAATCGTTTATTCATCGCGGATATGCGCCATAAAAAATATATATATATATATTTATATGAAAAAAAAACTGCTCGAGCCTGTTGACATTGCATTTTATGTTTTTTTAATTCTTATCACGATGACAAAGAAACGATAAGAATGACGACGATGAATTATTTGTTCCTATCGTTTCAATAATTCGAAGTTCGATTCTATGTCAACAAATAAGGACATTTTCTCTTTTCTTTATGCTTAAAATAACTTCATTATATCCGTCGCAGAATTATGCACTCAGATTCAATGAATGGTTTGTTTTATGTTTGAATAGACATTGACATCAAAAGATTACTCCTAAAAATGATTTCACAAAACAAGGGCAGACGAATTGTTTGTATTATAGTTAAATCTTCTTTACGTAGAAATTTAATTATTTTATATGAAAACAAAAACAAAAATAACGACAACAAAATAGAAATTCGAAGATAATATATACTAATTGTGTGCGTATGTTTGTGTTTTACACGATGAACAAGAACAACATCAAATTGAAAACGGAAAAAAATCAAAGAATAAATCTCTCATTTACCATTGGCACAAATTGAACTATCTTGTTCTTCGCCAATAAATGGTACATGACCGGATAATGTCACTAAAAGACAAGCATCTTGCTGATCCAATCGTTTTTGCGAGTCACAATTTGAAATTGTCGAATGTCTCGATAGGAGATTTCGTTGTCGTTCTTCTTTTTGTCTTATTAATGATAAACGAAATAATCTCGTTTGAATATTTACACGTTCGCTTTGACTAGTTATAATATGTGTAAAACAGCCGATGAGAATCTGTCGAAATTTCTCGCCAAAAAAACAATACAGCAGAAAGTTCGTTGACGCATTCAAAACTAACATAAATTCGCCCAGCATATAGAAAATTTGATAGACAAAATTTTGACTCGATCGATGTGCATCGTAAGCATACCATGCATGTAATGCTGTCAATGGAACGTAACATAGAACCGAAAGGATAATTATAATGACTAACATCAATGTTATTTGAAAATCGGCAAAGATTCGTTTTTGACTTTTGATAACGAGCGATTTCTTTCGACGTTTAGCCGCAATTAAATTCTGAATTATTGTTATATTGACAAATGTTAACGCACAAAATGGAATTAAACAAAACACCAGCATATAAAGATAGACGCGCGTATATCGATGAATTTTTTGTCCTATTTCTGATAGAAGATATTGATCATTTTCGTAATCATATTTTTGTTCGAACCAAAATGGTAGACAATAAACAATCGAAAAGAAATAAATCGAGATGATAACAAATAATGTTGTTCGTTGGGAAAAATTCTGTTTAGCTTTCAATGAATATCGTATTAAAATTAATCGATCAATCGATACGGCAACTGTTAAATAAATATTTGTCAATAGAGTTGTATCATATAATGGCGTTAAAATTGGCAAAAATTTAAGAATATAAGATAGAGTTGGAAAATATTCTTTCTCAATAAATTGTCGATAGTAAAGAATGTATCTCAATGAAATATATGGTATGAAAATAATTAAATAGAAGATATTCGAACAGGATAAAGCTGTTAAATAGAGATTTGTTGATATATGTTTCATTGTTGGTGTTAGAAGAACAATAATAGTGATTAAATTTCCCACTATTCCGCAGATACTCAATATCATACCGATGTAACCCCAAAGAATCTGTCGATAGAATAAAACATGATCGAAAAAGCCATCATCGAATATGACAGGCAGAGACGAGCTATTATTCCACATCATTCTACAATAAGCAAAAAAGAAAAAAAAACGGCGAGACTTCAAGACATAGACTGAGAATATTTATTGATAAGAAAACTTCATCAACTCGAAAAATTCAACGGATATGTCATATCCGTTTTTGACGTTAGCTAGTCTAATGGATTAATATGCTCTACTTTGAATGATGCTGAGATCTATTAAATTTGTTGTTGTCGAGAAAGAATAAGAATAAGAAAAAGAAAAGAATTATTAAAAGCACCTCGGAAAAAAGTCAAAGACACAATTCTACTCTGATAAATAAATATTTTCTTTCAAATTCAAGTGACTTTCATTGGATTTAATAGAGAGTGAGAGCAAACGACTCGCTTTTTGTCATGTGTAAAACTAACGAGAAAATCTTTTGATCAAAAAACTAATAAAAAAAAGATATCGAACCAGGTTACTTCTAATTTGACTAATGTTGTCGTAACTCGGAGGAGGATCAAAAGAGCGAACATCTTAGATTTTTTAAACAGGAAATTGAGCCCACCAAAGACTTTTTTTTTATATATTATCAATGTCTCTGACTGGGCTTTGAATTGAGAAAGAAAGAAAGAAGGATGTTGATGTTTTTTCAGATGAATGAACAAAAAAAACCGAAATGAATAATAATGCTTTGATAAGACTATTGTCTATTTATTATTCTATATATATTTTTTTTCCTTATATTGACTGTTGCCATAAGCAATAGTGAAAAAGAAAAGAGTATGCATGATAGCGTGACTTGAAAGAAGATGAATCAACTTTCTCGAAGGCAAAACGAGGAAGTACTTTTATTCTTTTGATACTTTTATCGTATTTTTTTTCTGCCTCTTTTTATTGGCAAATAAATAAAGAACGAGATATTTACAGTGCACACGCATTATTGGATAGAAGATGGCTAAGTACTATCAAAAATCATGTGTCTCTTGAGTGTTGAAAATAATTGATGAGGTAAATGATTGATGGAATAAACTATTATCGAGATGAGTACTTGCTCTATTTCATGATTATGTGGATCTCGAATTAGCATATAGGGGAAAAAAAATGAATGATCGGCATGCTCATGATCAATTCTTGAATTCATCTATATATCTCGATGTAATTAACTTAAGAAAAATTTCTACATGCTCAAAAATAGATTGATTATCTGTTTCTATTAGAGATGTTTGTCAACGACGAACAGAAGACCAATCATGCCTAATAAGTTATACGTACCGAGTAGAAGAAGACAGAATGTTATTTTTATCTTAACCAACGCTGAATTATTTATCTTTACTGCCACATCTGAATTTGTCAGTTACCAGATAACATCAAGAACAAAACTGAACGGAAAAATATCTTCTCTTAATGAAAAAGAAAAATAAAACACAAAAAACTTATGAATATTCTCTCACATAACAGCAGATTTCTAGTAGACTAATATAAAATCGTCTAGTCTTTTCTCATGTTCTATTATCTACTGAAATAATTAGTGAAACTATATCGATCTTTCTTTCTTCCTTTTCTTCTCTTATTACATCTATTGAAGAAAAAAAAACGCTCAAGTATCAATAAGAACAATGAATTCAGAGAGATCATCAAGCATGTGAAGATCATCAACAACACCTACTTCTACTTACCTCATTATAAAAGATTATGTCAGCTTAGTAAGACTTTAATATTTCATTCTCGAAATGAATATAAGTATTCTTTAGTTTGCATGGCATTTTCTACGAGTAATACTTTTGATTAAATAGAAACTAATAAAAAAAAAACGAAGAAGAAAGACATCATGATCGATACGATTTACGTCTACGGGCAAGGAAAAAAATCCCGTCAGAAGACAACTATAATCCAAAATCTCATTTACATCTACGACGACATTTTATAGCTTTAGACTGAATAAAATATTACTAAGTTACGATGCAGATATCCATTTTTAATTGCAAATAACGACTGTAATATCCTTATAGATATATATATATATATATCATTTATACATTGAAAGTGGAAAAAAAAGAGAAAAAGATGCTAGTGGAAATACAAAAAAAAGCAAAAAAAATGATGAGAAATACTTCTTTCAAGAAAATAAACGCGCATCAAAGTGCATTCAATTAAATTTACTGTTACATAAAAACATTTGTCTGATATAGTTGAGAGTATTTTTCGGATGTACCGATTTCATAGTATTAGTAGAATGCCAATTATTTTAATCCTGCAAAAATTAAATTTTGACACGTCGAAAAAATATCAAATTATTTTTTTTCTCATTTTATATCAATTATATACAAAGAAAGGAATATCTTTTTTTTTCATTTCTTTGATAATTCATGATATTCAGTCGTTTTTCAAGAATTATAAAGCTTATAAGAGAAAATGATCTCAAACAACTGGAGTCTTTTTAACAGACAGTTCCTTTCTTCTTAGTAACATAAGTGCCTGAAAACAAAACATAATAAAATGTCTGAAGTATTCAATTAGTTTTGTGTTTTTCTGTTCTCTCATGGAAACTAAACTGTAGTTAGATTTTCTTCTGCACACTTTCAAATTTTCGTCGATATCTTTCGAGATCTGTATGATCTGCAGGTAGAGCTCGTTGTGCAATGTCTAACGCTCGTTTATAGAACGAATGTGCCTCGGAGTAATCCTTCATGTTGTCATAGATCACACCCATATTGAAGTAGCAACTGGCGATTTCGGGATGAGTCGGAGGAAGTGCTCGAAGACAAATGTCGAGATGTTTCTGTAGATATCCAAGACCTTTTTTGTTTTCATTCATTTTCACATATAAAGTGCCAATGTTACTGTACGATCTGCCTAAATGAATGTCCGTCGATGAAAGTGTTGCTTCTTGTATTCGAAGTGCTTTTTCATAGGTTGCAAGTGCATGTGAATATTCTTGCATATCTTCGAATACAATCGCAATATTATTGTATATCGAAGCTAATGTTGGATGATTTGATGGCAAAGTTTTCTTGTAGATTTCAACAGCTTTTTTGTAAGAAACAAGAGCTTGAACATAGTCCTTTTTCTCATGTTGTATTACGCCTAATTGATGATAAATACTAACTTTTTCTTTGTCGTTTTTTGCATCAGCTAATATTGTCTCATAAATTTGTTCGGCTTTAATGAACTGACCCATTTTTAGCAATAAAATACCTAATCGATGCCATCCTTCGTCTCCACAACTGATACGTTTACGTATATGATCAGCTAGTTGAACAAGATCGTTGTCACTCTCGTTTGTCAATGTTAAATGTACTTCGAATTGACGATTATTTGAACTAATGGATCTAATAGTTCGAATGCGGAAAACCGTATGCATGGAGAAAAGAATTTCATCTTCTTGAACACCAAAACGACTGAGACCACTAACTGAAGCAAACGGTGTCGTTGATTGTGACGGATGAATCGTCATAACAAATAGAATACAAACGAGATCGGGATTGTTTCGAACTCGATCGACAAATTTCAATGCAACATCACGTTCTCGACTTGTCGAAAGAAAACTATTGAATGATAATAGTCCACCTTGTATTTTCTGCATTCGATTAAAATCACTATTCGACATGCCCTGACCACGATAAACAACAAATGTTTCTCTCATTTGATTCGTAGCATTTTGTTCTTTCTGTAGTTGTTCAATTCGAAAATGAAGATCATTAATAAAAAAACCCATTTTAATTATTGTATCGACATTCATCATTCGTAATGCATAGTTAAGCATTCCATATAGAAAACATTCTTTACTGTACCACCAAATCGATTGATCGGCAGAATACTCTCGTTCCATATTATTGATAATAGATAATTCAGCTTCGTTATCCCCGTAGAATTGACGACAATGTTCGATAAATTCTCTGAAATGTTTTCTTTCGAATTGAATTGTTAATAAAACTTCTTTCAAAATTTGAGAATACATAAACGATGGATCGAGTTGATCGACGTTTTTCGTCGATATGCTATCATCTAATGAGAAGAAACTTATCGGCGCAGCATTTTCTTCACATTGTCGTACAGCGAGACGAATAGCTTCACAAATAGGTACGATATCTGTAAATATACCTTTGATCTTCAAACACTTCGCTGCCCAACGTTCATGACGAGTTTTATCTCCACAGAAGACAAAAATTGAATCGATTTGAGACATCATATGAATTTTTGGTACGACATGTTGTCCCAATGCACCGGAAATAATCATGCAAATCTTTTCATTATTGATCATTTTCATAAATTGAATGCATTGATCAGTATCGGTAAACGTATTGATTTCGTTTACAGTTCGTCTCAATTGCATAATACTATTATGTGTATCATCAGTACTTGGATCGATATGTTCATCCAACCAAACGATCAAAACATTTTGATGTCTAGGAAGATTTACTTTTACAGTGCTCATTTGAAACAATAATTTCTTTTTGCCGTTCTTCCTATGTTTACTCGAATGGAAGGCAATGACAACGAGTTTTTTTTTCTTGTTCTCTCAATTCCGTACGAAAACATGTGTGACTCATCGAAAGAGAATAACCGCTATATAATAAACATCATATTTGATATAGGCATTTATTTATTTGGGTTTTTCTTTCATTGATAGTAACTATGCTCTCATTTTCAACATTACCAATTGAAATTTTATATCGAATATTCGATGAATTACGTGATCGAGACTTGTTTATCTCAGTGCTTAATGTATGTGAGCGTTTCAATGTTCTTCTCGAAGCGTATCAACGATATCAAGTGAATTTGAAATCTATTTTTCGAGCGCAATAGTTCAAGCTTGTGTTATTGGTATAGGAAATTGAGCAATTGAAATTCGCTAATAATACTATGGGAGCTGAAGGTGCACGATATCTCAGTCAAGCATTACAAAATAACACAGTAACAGAGTCAATTGATTCTTTTAGCTTATCTATTTTCTTTCATTCAGAAAGTAACTTACGTCGAACTTCTATACAATCAACTTCGAGATGAAGGCGCTCGACATATCAGTGAAATATTACGGCACAATACGGTATAACAATCAATCTATCTATAGATTATATGAAATGCTTTTTTTGGTTTTAGTAGACTTTGAAACATCTCGTTCTTGCACACAATAAAATCACACCCGACGGTGCACAATATTTGAGTGAAGCATTACGAAACAACACAGTATCATACAATTCATTTGTTTGTTTAGTTTTGTTATTCGTTTTTTTTGTATAGACACTGACACAACTAAATCTTTGGAGAAATAGATTTGGACCCAAAGGTATTGAATTTATTAGCGAAATGTTGAAACACAACACGGTATTATTTATTGAAATCAAGTCGTTATAACATTTATTTTAATTTTACTTGTAGACATTAACAGAACTAAGTGTATCCACTAATTGGGCTGGTTCTCAAGGTGCTCAATCAATCAGTGATGCTTTAAAACACAACCAAGTAATACTCTTTCATAAAAAAAACGAGTCAAAAATTTGAATTTGTTGCAGACATTGAAAGGATTGGATATAAAAAATAATTCTATCGGATACGAAGGCGTTAAATATATAAGCGAAGCATTGCAATATAATACAGTAGCATTAAATTTAGTTATTCATTGATTTACCACTGAATTGATATACATTTTGTCTAGAGTCTAACGGTTCTGAATCTATGGAAAAACAATATCGGACCCGACGGTGCTCTGTATATTAGTCAAGCGTTAAAGCAAAATACAGTACACTTTTTGTTTGAACAGAAATTTAATAACTTTTATGCTTATTTTTTCATAGGCATTGAAAGAATTATATCTTTCGTACAATCACATAAAAGATAAAGGTGTTCAACATCTTTGTGAAGCATTACAATGCAATACAGTAACATATAAATCCTTTAGTCATATTAAGTCAAAACTTTCTATTTATTACAGACACTGACCTATCTTGATATCGCACTCAATTCAATTGGAAGCGAAGGTCTTCGATATCTAAGTGAAGCTTTACAACATAATACGGTAATATAAATATATATTCGGTATAATTTATCTACATCTTTTATAGGCTCTTACTGAGCTTGATCTTTCGAACAACAAAATTGACGTTGATGGTGCTCGATATATCAGTCAAATTTTACAACAGAATACAGTAATATTCAATTTATTCATCGCAAATATAGATTCTTTATTTTGGATAGACATTGAAAACACTGAACTTGTCACGAATGGAGATTAATGTTGAAAGTTGTCGATACATAGGCGAAGGATTACAACATAATACAGTAATCTGGAAATTATTTTCGTACAGCTGAAAGGACGGGGGCGCATAAGGTCCATTTTTGGGCCATCGGCAATTTCGACTTTTTTTTAGTCTAGTAGATGCAAAATGTGATGAGAAATCGTTTGGTAACAAGAATAAGTCATTTCCGACGAGTTTT